>Ga0310811_10001259_pt1 | contig 32318 bp, 30 predicted proteins | sample YCmetagenome_FD_207642 | JGI IMG/M metagenome (GOLD analysis project Ga0310811, IMG submission 207642) | Soil microbial communities from experimental microcosm in Duke University, North Carolina, United States - YC | ecosystem: Engineered > Artificial ecosystem > Soil microcosm > Unclassified ...
ACAATCCACCTATGTTTTAAGCACCGTAGGTGCGTGAGCGATCTTAGTTAGTTCTTCAGATTCAGAATACTTGTGAATGAGGGGTTGCAATTCAACACAGTATCTGCGCGCTCCGCGCTTACCCGGGACTATAAAGCTTTCGGTCATAAACAGCCTGGCTATGTTGTCATTCTACGTGACACACGTAGCACTTGTGCACATTACAAAATCCACTCTCTAGGTACAAGGAATTTTTCGTAAAGCGCTGCTTCCGGTGTACCAGGCGTGGGTGAAAAATCATAGACCCAAGACACCATGGGCGGCAAAGACATTAAAATAGATTCTGTTCTCCCGCCAGATTGCAACCCAAACAACGTGCCGCGATCGTATAACAAATTATATTCCACATAGCGCCCACGCCTATACAATTGAAAATCACGTTCACGTTGCGTGTAAGCCATCGTTTTACGCCTCTGCAATAAAGGCTGGTAGGCGTTGATATAATGATCGCCAATGCTTTTCATAAAGGCAAAACAACGATCAAAACCCCATTCATGCAAATCATCGTAAAAAAGACCACCAATACCACGCGGTTCCTGACGATGCTTTAAAAAAAAGTAATCATCACATTCTTTTTTAAGTTTCATATACAGCGTTTTATCAAAAGGATCGCAAGCATTTTTAGCCATTTGGTGCCAGTGTATGCAGTCTTCTACAAAACCATAATAAGGTGTTAAATCAAAACCACCACCAAACCACCACAGCGTTGGCTCTCCCGCTTTCTCCGTCGCAATAAAGCGCACATTGAGATGGGAAGTTGGCGCAAAGGGATTCAAAGGATGTGTGACCACAGAAACGCCCAGCGCCTGAAAACTACGACCAGCAAGCGCTGGACGGCGTACAGATGCAGCTGCTGGCAAAGTCTTTCCATACACATGTGAGAAATTCACACCCGCTCTTTCAATGACCTCACCTTCCGCCATCACGCGCGTTAACCCACCACCACCATCTCCATGAGACCAGGAATCTTCTCGAAAAGAAGCGCGGCCATCTTCCAAAACTAACATCTGACAAATACGATTCTGTAAATCTAGCAAATAAGTTTTGATGAGCGCAATATCACGTTGTATATCCATTAGTTACTCGCTACCTTCTGTGATAAAACAGAAATCATACCCATTGCAACAATACTCAATAGTGTAATTGTTAATGCGCGACTGGTAGATCCATCCCAAACAAGCAGACTCGCATTATGATCCAAAGAGGACGGCAAAATAAAAGGAAACATACTCACACCAACAGTTGCAAGCACAGATGCTAAACTCAAACTGCTACAGTACAAGGCAAAGCGGCTCGTGCCTATATTTGATGTTATCAAAGCAAATAAAGCACCCATTAATCCTAATCCTGGCACCAAGAATAGCACAGGGTATAATTCATAATTATGCATCCATCCACCTAACACAGGAAATATTTCTCTCTGCAAGGGATTCATCTCATTTGAAAATATATATCCTATTAAATCAAACTTCACCCACAAACCTGCTGAGGCAAAAAGACATATCATAAGAAAAGCAGACATCCTCACAACGAATAATGCTCGCGCGCGCACAGGATGAATTGTTTTAACCGCCAAATATAAACCGCCTTGCATTAAAAGCGCAGCAATGCTAATACCTATACACCAATAAGTAAAAGGAGAAAACAAACCCATCCATTCATGCAATGAACGCAACCCCTGCCCGCCTACCAGATAAGAAGCCCCCATTAGCATTTGCGCTACTAAAATGCCGAACAATATTGCTAGCGCCCAAGCGTTGATAGAAAACACAATATCCCAACAACGATGTAAATACCATTTTGGTAAATAACTCGCTAAAAATCCACGACGAGCAAGGTTGACAGGACGCGATATACTGAATAATAACAATATTGTCACGATCAATAACTGAAATTCAAAAAAGAGAGGAGAAAAAAAAGAACGCCACACAAAAAAGAGGGTGACAATGCCTAACAAAAATGTCCAAGCTGATATACTGTCCCAAAAAGCACGGATGCCCACTAAAGACATACGGCGTTCTATCTCTGTGCGCGCAACAAAAGAGTAAAGCATCGCCGCGCCTACAATTGCGCCTTCGATGACACTGAAAACAATGAATAAAAAACCTAATAACATCCAATCGATAATGTGTATCATTTCAAGATTTGACATGGTGGTGCGTCCTTATTTTATATCCCCTCATCCGCGTATAGCAGAGTCGCGTTACCGAGCCGCGCGCTAAGCCAAGCGTCACTGTTATTGAACTGTGACGCTTGCTAGTCATGTGACGCTCCCTCACGGTCGCGGCTCGGTTTCGCGGCTCGGTTTTGAGTCACATCATTCGCCAAGTGGTGCCTTGCGAGCTATCTTCTATCACAACATGCATTTCTAGTAATGCAGCGCGTAATCGATCTGCCTCCGCCCAGTCCCTATTCTGGCGCGCAACTTCACGCGCAGCAATTAATTTCTCCACCTTCGCTACATCAACTGCCGGATCAGATTGAAAAAAAACATCAGGCGAAAGAGATAAAATACCTAATACATTGCCTAATTTTTTTAGTAAAGCTGCAGACGCAGCCGCCTTTGCTGTGTCTGTCTCTGCTAAACGCTGCGTTTCATGCGCCAAATCAAATAAAATAGATAAAGCACGCGGCGTATTTAAATCATCATCCATCACTTCTCTAAATTGTTGTTCGTATTCACTCCCAACCAAAGGTATCGCTTCCGGTAGAAAACGTATCGCTGTATACAAACGCGCTAATGCCCTCTTTGCCTGCACAAATGCATCGTCTGTATACACTAAAGGACTGCGATATTGACTAGAAATAAAAAAGTAACGCAACACTTCAGGTGAGTGATCACGCAGCGCATCTCGAATTGTGATAAAATTCCCGAGCGATTTCGACATTTTCTCTTTATCCACTTGCAAAAAGCCAGCATGCATCCAGTAATTCGCAAGAGGTTGTCCTGTTACACACTCCGATTGCGCAATTTCATTTTCATGATGCGGGAAAATCAGATCACGACCACCTGCATGGATATCAAAATTTGGCCCTAATAAACCCATGCACATGGCTGAACATTCAATATGCCACCCCGGCCTACCTTTTCCCCACGGCGAATCCCAGCTGGGTTCACCAGGTTTTGCGATTTTCCACAAAACAAAATCCAATGGATCGCGCTTGACTTCTGCAACCTCTACACGCGCACCGCTCTCTAACTGGTCTAGCTGATGATGTGACAAACAACCATATTTTTTAAATTCACGTGTACTAAAGTAAACATCGCCATTATCAGCGACATACCCATGGTGACTCGCAATGATTTTTTGTATTAAGTCGATCATTTCAGAGATAAAAGCGGTTGCTCGCGGCTCGTGATCAGGCATTTGCAATCCTAAGGTTGCAAAATCTTCATGCATTGCCCTAATAAATCTGTCTGTGAGCACATGAAAATCTTCCTTGTTTTCATTCGCACGTTTAATAATTTTATCGTCTATGTCGGTGATATTTCTGACATAATTAACCTGATGCCCAGAAAAACGTAAATAAGCAATCAACACATCAGCGAATGTATAAGTACGCGCATGTCCAATGTGACAATAATCATAAACTGTCACACCACACACATACACATTCACCCTCTTATCAGAAATAGGTTTGAAATTTTCTTTTTGCAATGTTAATGAATTATAAATTTGTAACATAGGAACCCTTCATTGACTAACGCGTTTAACCGCTTGGCCCAAACGATGTTTTACTTTCTGTTGACCCAATAATCCCACTATCTGTACAAGCTCTGGACCATTAACTCTACCCGTTAAAGCAATGCGAAGCGGCATAAATAATTTCTTGCCCTGCACGCCAAGCGTATGCTTCATTTCATTCAGAATCGTGGATAAGTCTAAACCATATTTATCCACCATCAATTCTGCTGTCACAAAAAACTGTTCGCCCGCCTCTTTTAAAAGCGCCAGCTCACTTGCTTCTATGTCTGCACTATCGTGAAAAAATATTTTTGCCCACAACAAAGCATCGTGTGGAAAAGCGATATTTGCTTTTACACTCGTTGCAAATAAATCAGACATCGCCTCTGGCACTTGATTCTTAACGCTCTCTCCCACCCAACGCCAAAAAGCATCGTTACTTAATGATTGTACTGCCATTTTTTGCCAATAGAGCAATTGGATATTATCAAATCTAGCTGGCGATTTGCTCACATGCCCAATATCAAAATGTTTCGCCAATGCATCAAATGGCAATAATTGTTGGTTATCTGTTGCATGCCCCAAACGCGCAAGATAATTCATCACCGCAATGGCAAGATAGCCTTCGTCACGAATGCCATCTACACTGAAACTACCATGCCTTTTTGATAATGGCGCACCATCTTCTCCCACAATCATTGACAAATGACCGTAGGTTGGCACAAACAACCCCAGTGATTCTAATATCATGAGCTGTCTAGGTGTATTTGCTAAATGGTCTTCGCCTCGCAACACATGCGACACTTTCATTTCTGCATCATCAATTGCATTACAAAACAAAAATGGTGCCGTCCCATCTGCGCGACGCACAATAAAATCACCAATATCATCTGATTGGAAACACTGCGGCCCTTTAATCATATCGACAAATTCGATGGCCTCTTTAACCGGAACAGAAAACCGCCACGCAGGACGTTCACCCGCCGCTAAACGTGCTGCAATTTCTTCTGCCGACAACTTTAAACAACTCCCTGCATAGCGAGGCGCTTGCCCTCGTGATAACTGCAGCTTACGAGACAAAGCCAAGGTTTGATCGCTACAAAAACAGGGATAAATACGTTTTTTTTCTTCTAATACACGGTAGTATTTTTCATAAATGGACTGCCGTTGCGACTGCCAGTAGGGACCATGAGCACCACCCACGCCAGGACCTTCCTGCCACGCCAATCCTAACCAGTGCATATTCTCTTGCAAGGATTCCACATAACGCTCTTCTGAACGAGACACATCCGTATCTTCAATTCTCAGCACAAAGACACCTTCACTTTTTTTAGCGTATAAAGCACTAAATAACGCAGTACGCGCGTTACCTAAATGAATAATACCCGTGGGACTTGGACAAAACCGCGTACGTACTTCAGTCATGTTTACTCACCTCTTGCCTCAATCATTAAACGTTTCATCTCTTGTACAGCAGGCGCTAATCCGATAAAGAACGCCTGTGCAATAATAGCGTGCCCAATATTTAATTCATTCACTTCTGGTATACGTGCAATCGCTTGTACATTCTGATAATTCAAACCATGCCCTGCATTCACAATCAGGCCAGCTTGTTGTGCTATCGTAGCCGCTTTCTGCAGACGATGCAGCTCCGCTTCTTGCTCATGGTGCGTCACAGCCTCCGCAAAACAACCGGTATGCAACTCTACTATCTTTGCACCACACCGCGCGCTGGCTTCAATCTGCGCAGCATCAGGATCAATAAATAAAGAAACCAACATACCTAAGCTTTGCAAATGCGTCACCGCATCCTGTATCAACGACGCCTGTTTTATCACATCTAACCCACCCTCCGTGGTTAACTCAGCACGCTTTTCAGGCACAAAACAACAATATGTCGGCAATATTTTCTCAGCATACTGTAACATAGCATCCGTCACAGCCATTTCTAAATTTAAACGTGTTAACAAGGTTGCTTTTATCAATTCAACATCGCGTTCTTGAATGTGACGACGATCTTCTCTTAAATGCACTGTAATACCATCTGCGCCGCCATTTTCAGCATGATGCACAGCGCTCACCGGATCTGGGTAGCGTGTTAGCCGCGCTTGCCGTATCGTTGCAATATGATCAACGTTGACACCCAAGAAAATAGGTCGCTTTAACATTATTCACCTCAGTTAAAAACTAAACAAACAACTGCCGACTATAGAGCATTCGACCGCCCAGTAACGCAGAAAGCGCTATTCGAATGAGTCGCTTCGCGTCTTTCAAAACAGTTGCATCATCCCACTCTTCTCTTGCAAAAGCCAATAAACTCTTTCCAGAAAAAACATGAGGTTCCGAGCCAAAGACATGGCTTTCCGTAAATCCAACATGCGGCAGATAAGCATAGTGTTTATCCGCAGAAAACACTCGCTGCAGTTCCTGCTCTGATGTTGGTAACAATCCATAACCCAATTGCTGCAAAAGACTCTTCTCAAAAGAACGTAATATTTTTTGCTCCAACATACCAGACGTCAACCCAGCCAGCACTTGCGTATACAGATGATAAACTTCACCACAGGCATCCCACTTTTGCAACAAGCAGCTAAGCAGTTCATTCACATACAATCCTGCAAACAAACACTGCCCTACCAAATTAACGACTGGACCATGCGCCTCCGCATGCGTTAACAACATTAAATCTGTTTTCCCTGCAAAAGAAACCAGTAACGGCACAAAAGGTTGTAATAAGCCGGCTGTCTGAGAACGCTGCTTACGCACACCTCTGGCAATCGCCGTCACCAAACCATGATCTACGGTAAACAAATCAACCAAATAACTTGTTTCTCGATAAAGTCGACGGTGCAACACATAAGCTGGCTGCAGCAATACTTTATTATTCATAACCTAAATGCTTCAATGCTCGACTATCATCTGTCCAATTTTCTTTTACTTTCACCCATAACCGCAAAAATACTTTTGTGCCTACTAACTTCTCAATATCATGACGCGCGGCAATACCAATTTTCTTTAAACCCGCACCACCCTTCCCAAGAATAATGATTTTCTGTCCACGCCGCTCTACCCAAATAGTAGCCGCAATCTCTGTTAAGGCTTCAACAGTGCGATATGTTTCTATTTCTACAGTCGTGGCATAAGGCAATTCTTCTTCTGTCGCGTAGATAATTTTCTCACGGATAATCTCAGCCACTTGAAATCGCATGCTTTTATCGGTCAGTTGATCTTCAGGAAAAATAATCTCTCCCGGTGGCAATAATTTAACAATTTCCGCCTCTAAACTTTGAATATGCTCGCCTTTCAATGCAGAAATAGGTATTACGTGTGAAAAATTTAACTTAGTACTTAGCTTTGCAATGATCGGCAACAATGCATTTTTATCTTTTACCAAATCAATTTTATTTAAAGCCAAGATAACAGGGCGATCTACTTTTTGCAGCTGCGCTAAAACCAACTGATCTTCGCTACGCCAAACTGTTGCATTCACTACAAAAATAATAACATCTGCATCTTGCAAAACAGAAGTTGCCATTTTATTCATATAACGGTTAATCGCACGCTTTTCCGTGCGATGTATACCAGGCGTATCGATATAAACAATCTGCGCATCTGGTAGCGTTTGAATACCTAAAATTTGCGCCCGCGTCGTTTGCGGCTTAGGAGAAGTAATACTCACTTTTTCCTGCAACAGATTATTCAATAAAGTTGACTTGCCAACATTGGGTCTCCCCACAATAGCAACGTATCCTGAATGTGTGATTGTCATTTTCTCAATACCTCCAACATGGCAAGCGCTGCTTCTTGCTCTGCACGACGACGCGTCGTCCCTTTCCCAAGCACTTGTCCAGCACCAGCTACTTCACAACTGACATTAAATATTTGCTGATGCGCCTCACCAGCGATACCAACAACCCGATAAACAGGCAAAGATTTTCGGTGACGCTGCAAAAATTCTTGTAATACTGTTTTAGGATCTTTATGACTCGCAGCAGAAGATAAACTCAATAACAGTGGCTGATACCACTCCATGATTTTTTTACGCACAACATCAAAACCACCATCTAAAAAAACAGCGCCAATCACTGCTTCCATCGCACAGGAAAGAATAGAGTGTCTCTGATTACCGCCACTCCTTAATTCACCATGACCCAATAAAACATATTGACTCAGATCAAAATTTCTACCCAACTCCGCTAAGGTATCTCTGTTGACCAATGTTGCGCGCCAACGACTCAATTCTCCCTCAGTTGCAGATGGATATTGATGGAACAAAATATCTGCAATAACAAAATTAACAACAGCATCTCCCAAAAATTCAAAGCGCTCATTATGATTGCTGCCTTTACTACGATGCGTTAAAGCAATCGTCAGCAACTCAGGTTGTATAAATTCATAATTCAATTTTTTGATTAATTCCGCATGCATAACTAACCTCAATCAATCGCGTGACCAATACGATGCCACCGCACTCGTTTTGCAACACGATCCCAACTCATCCAAACGAATTCCGCTTTACCAACAATATTCTGATCTGGTACAAAACCAAAATAACGACTATCTGCGCTATTATCTCGATTATCCCCCATCACAAAATACATACCTTGCGGGACAATAATATCTTTAAAGTCACGACTCGTTTTAGATTGCGTCGTATAAATGTGGTGAGCGACAGTAAACAATTGTTCCTTGCTCTCAACCACAGCTTCTTCATTCCCATTTTCATCTGCTGACATTGTGTTTTGCTGAAAGACCTGATTGATTTTTTGGCCATTAATCGTTAATTCTTTATTCATATAGCTGATATGATCGCCAGGCAACCCGATCACGCGCTTGATAAAGTAGTAAGAGGGATTGGCCGGCCAACGAAATACCATAATATCGCCGCGTTCTGGGTTTTTTATTGTGATGATTTTTTTATGCCAAACAGGCAAACGGATACCGTAATGGTATTTATTCAAACCAATGAAGTCGCCGATCAATAAAGTGGGCTGCAAAGATCCTGAAGGAATGCGGAAAGGCTCGAAGAAAAAAGATCGCAATAAGAAAACGATCAGTAAAATAGGAAAAAAAGAACGCGAGTATTCAATCGCCCAAGAAGGGGCTTCTGCTTTACGTCTACGCGCAAAAAACAATACGTCTGCTAAGCTAACCAACCCTGTGATAAGCGTAGCGTAAAACAATATCAATTCAAAATCAAAATTCATCATCACACCTATTTTTTCTCATCCAATTTCAATACAGCCAAGAATGCTTCTTGTGGCACCTCTACATTCCCCACTTGTTTCATGCGTTTCTTACCTTCTTTTTGTTTTTCAAGTAACTTGCGCTTACGTGAGATATCACCCCCATAGCATTTAGCGGTGACATTCTTGCGCATCGCTTTTACCGTTTGTCGACCAATAATCTGCCCACCAATGGCTGCTTGAATAGCGACATCAAACATTTGTCTCGGTATGAGTTCACGCATTTTTTCAGTCACCAAACGACCACGGGATTGCGCCTGTTCTCGATGTACAATAGTGGCAAGCGCATCAACGCGATCACCATTAATCATAATGTCTAATCTCACTAAATCTGCCGTACTGAAGTGTGAGAAACTGTAGTCTAAAGAAGCATAACCTCGGCTCACAGATTTCAATCGATCAAAAAAATCCATCACGATTTCACCCATTGGTAGCTCATAAACAAGTGCAACCTGATTACCGTGAAAGAGCATACTTTTTTGCATGCCACGTTTTTCCACACACAGTGTAATCACATTACCTAAATGCATCTGCGGAACCAAAATATTGGCTTTTGCGATAGGTTCTCGTATTTCAGCGATCTGATTCACAGCTGGTAATTGAGAAGGATTATCAACATATAATATCTCGCCTTTTGTATTCACAACTTCATATACGACAGTTGGCGCCGTTGTAATGAGTTCAAGATGATATTCTCGCTCTAAACGCTCTTGCACAATTTCCATATGCAGTAGCCCGAGAAATCCACAGCGAAAACCAAAACCAAGGGCTTCCGAAGACTCAGGTTCAAAAAACAACGCCGCATCATTTAGGCGTAACTTGCTAAGCGCTTCTCGCAAAGCAGGAAAATCATCAGAGTGTATTGGAAATAATCCCGCATATACTTGTGGCTTCATTTTTTGGAAACCAGGCAGCATGGCATCTGCCGGATGATGCATCAACGTCAGCGTATCGCCAACCGGTGCACCGTTAATTTCTTTGATGCCCGCAATCACGTAACCCACTTCACCTGCATTCAGCGTGCTGAGCGCTTCACGTTTAGGGGTAAAGACACCTAAACCTGTAATTTCATAAGCTCTACCAGTAGACATGATTTGCACTTTCTCGCCCACTTTCATGCGTCCATTCTTCACACGCACAAGAGAAACAACACCCAAATAGGTATCAAACCAAGAATCAATAATCAACGCTTGTAAAGGTGCATCAAGATCACCTTGGGGTGCTGGGATGGACCGAATCAACCGTTCTAACAAATCATCGATACCGATACCTTGCTTAGCGCTAATAGGGACAGCGTCTTGCGCTTCCAACCCAATAATATCTTCAATTTCATTGATCACACGCGCTGCATCTGCTTGGGGCAAATCAATCTTATTCAAAACAGGCACAACTGTTAAGCCTTGATCCAGAGCGGTATAACATACTGCAACGGTTTGTGCTTCCACGCCTTGCCCCGCATCAACCACCAGTAACGCACCCTCACAAGCAGCTAAGGAGCGAGACACTTCATAAGAAAAATCCACATGCCCTGGCGTATCAATAAAATTAAGCTGATATTTTTTACCGTCCAACGCAGTATAGTAGAGCGTCACGCTGTGCGCTTTTATCGTAATACCACGTTCCCGTTCTAAATCCATGGAATCGAGCACTTGTGCTTGCATCTCACGTTCACTGAGCCCCCCGCAGCGCTGGATCAAACGATCCGCGAGTGTGGACTTACCGTGATCAATGTGAGCAATAATAGAAAAATTCCGAATATTCTGCATAAACGCTCTTATATGTTAAATAGATAAAATTTATATATTTTTCAAGTAGTTATTATCAAGTCTCTTAGCATAGCACATTTTTATGACGATGTTACCGTATTTTTAGGCAAGACATAAGGGGGTTTGGGATTTATAATAGGATAATGGAGTGAATCAATGAACAGTATCCCCAAACCACACGGTAAGTTAGCACTACAAACAGCGGCGATGCCAGCAGATACCAATGCAAATGGTGATATTTTTGGTGGTTGGCTTGTTTCTCGCATGGATATGGCAGCCGGCATTGAAGCGCGCCGCCTGGCACGCAGTCGCGTTGTGACTGTCGCCATCGATAAAATGCACTTTATCAAGCCTGTTTATGTGGGGGACACCGTGTGCTGTTACGCCACACTTCTTAAAAAAGGCCGAACATCGCTACAATTCCAAATTGAAGTCTGGACATCAGGTTTATTTGATGAAACAGAATCGAAAGTCGCAGAGGGTCTTTTTACTTTTGTTGCAATTAATGAGGATAGAGTGCCGCAGCCTGTCGATCGTTGAGTTACCGAGCCGCGACCGGCAGGGAGTCACATGAAAGGGAGTTGCATCGGTGTAACCGAGCCGCGACCGTAAGGGAGCGTCACATGAATCTGGTAAAAGATGGTGTAGAACAATGCAACATGTCTACCGCTCAATGCCAATTTAATATCATGAAGTAAGAAATTTCAGCTAAAAGTTATAGCACAGCGACGCTCCCTTACGGTCGCGGCTCGGTTTCACGCGCTGTTCAGTTCATGAATCTGATTAACCGCCGATATTTATCCACAGCAAGCGCATCTGGAAAAACAACGCAAGATACCGGCCAGCGCGAACCTTGCACTGAAAAACGCAAAACGGAAACAAAGCGTGTCACTGTGCTGTCCCCACGCAACACAGCATCAACAGAGGTATTTTGTAAGCTCAGTCGCCACAACTGACCCTGACGCCATGTGATACATCGCACGGACAAGGGGCTTTTTAAAAAAACATGGCGCTTAAAGATCGATGCGCTGTAGAAAACAGTGAAAAGCAGCAATCCCAGCTTAATAACGACGGCACAGGAAAAATAGCACACCACCGCCATTGTGCTAATCGTAAAAAAAGAGAAAAAATAAGTGTAATATCGAGAAGGATGAAGTTGAAAGGTTTCTTGCTGCATATTTAATCTCTCTCCATTATCTTTGTTGTTGAATAAATCGGAAATGTTCTGTGAGGCACTCGGTGTAACCGAGCCGCGACCGGCAGGGAGTCACTGCGCTATAACTTTTAGCTGAAATTTCTTACTTTATGATACTAAATTGCCTTATAGTGGTTAGAATGTTGCACTGTTATACACCATCTTTTATCAGATTCATGTGACGCTCCCTCACGGTCGCGGCTCGGTTTGCCGGGCACATTTGTATAGGGACACAACATTCTCCCAGGAGGAGAAGACATGCGAAGCCCGGCTTCAGAGGCGAATCGCTCTAAATTTAATTATTTTTTGATCGCTCTGGATTTAATTATTTTTTGGACAATTTCGGCTATTGCTTTCTCCTCCGGCACAGCGTGTCCCATCAACCATTCGAATAAATCGGGATCTGGCATGCTCAATAAATCAGCAAAGTGCCTTTTTTCTTCTACTGACAGGTCTTGGTAGTGATTTTTCAAAAAATCGCCCAATAACACATCAAGCTCTAGCATGCCACGGCGACAAGCCCATGCTAATCTTGCCATTTCTGAAGCATTTTCTTCCAATCCCATATTTTTATCCCCGCGATATTGTCTCTATGCGCATCATCGCGTAGAGTATACCTTAGTTTCAAGAGAGGAGACTATCGTGCAACAAAATAACACAGACAAAGAAAAATTACTTCAGCTCATACAAACCATGTTAAGAGAATCTACTGGTTTTTCACCACAAACAGCTAGCAATTTAACCACGCTGCTCAAGGAGCGCTTGCCCAACAACCTCAGAACAACTGAAGAGCAAGAAAACATTAGGCAACTATGCAGTCTCATTTTGTGTCTAGGTTATGCGGTACCAGCAAATAATGTGGTAACACAGGTTGAGCAATTCATTAATTCTCTCCATGCCTCACCCCCACAGAAGAAGAAGTAAGCATGCCAATCTATCATCTCATTTTGCGCAATAGACGAGATGTTGCACGCGGCACAATCGTACTGACATTTGAAAAACCAGCTGGTTTTCAGTTTAAGGCAGGTCAGTATGGTGGATTTACGTTGATTAACCCACCTGAAGCAGATGCGAACGGCATCACCAGACGCTTTTCTTTACTGTCGGCACCCGACGATACTTATCTTGAGATTGCAACACGTATACAACAATCTGCCTATAAGCGCGTACTGAGCACATTAGCCATTGGCAGTGAAGTGAAGTTTGCAGGGCCTACGGGAACTTTCACCCTACATGAAGATACAACCATACCTGCTGTCTGCATTGCTGGCGGAATTGGCATTGCGCCTTTTTATAGCATGATTCACGACGCTATTTTGCATCAACCAAACCGACAAATACATCTTTTCTATGGCAACCAAAGTCCAGAGGATACAGCTTTCCTCTCGGAATTAAACGCCCTTGCAGCGCAGCATCCCCAATTCACCTTCGTTCCGACTGTCACGCAGTCCAACGATAACTGGCAAGGCGAAGTTGGATTTATCACATACGAGATGTTAAAGAAATATATACCTGCATTCACAACACCCATCTATTATATCTGCGGTTCACCGGTGATGGTCACAACTTTCCAAGAATTGCTTGCTGAATCTGGTATTTCGGAAGAAAACATAAAGGTAGAAGACTTTCCAGGGTATTGATTTATTGCACAATTAATGATACACTTGGCGCCTCTAGACACATAATCTAACACTAAACTGGGAGCGAAATCATGCAACGCATTGATATTACAACTGAAAAACCAAAAACAGACCTTTTCGTCCCGCCAAAAACTGAAGGGGGTGCGACCGAAGCACCCAAAGAAGACACATGCAATACAGGCATAGGAGCAGAAAAAGACGCACGTATAGCAGCTCTGATAGCGATTAAATATGATGATGTAGATCACCTTAAAGAGCACCTAGCAAAAATGGGGTTACCAACCATCAATCACAATTTAAAAATATCTCTACCCTATACCTATGGATTAAATCTGCTTCACTTAGCAGTGAGAGAAGACGCACCAAACGTGGCGCGCTATTTGATAACTGAATGTGATGCAGATCCTTATCTTCATTACGCTGAAACTGATCCACAGACAGCGATTGATGGTGACCAACGGTTTTGTCAGACAATATCCATTGCTCCCTTTAACGCCATTCAGGTATTGCTTGAATCACCGAAAATAGATGTCAATAGATATACGAACGGCTGCAGCATGTTATTTTTCGTTCTTCGCAGAAAGGACGAAAATTTAGATGTTGCTCGCTTGCTACTAGCAAAAGGAGCGGATGCTTATCACATAACAGACAATCCTCATTATTCAACCATTCAAGAGATTGCAGCTTGGCTATTACAAAAGGGTAAGATAACGGAAAACCACTATCAAGCAATGATACGCTTAGCTGTTCTGGAAGCAATCGAAAAGGATGAGGTATCTCGCCTTGAGTATTTGTTGCATGGTGGAATAAAAGAACAAATGGGGCTAGAGAGTATCAATGATTATTTACCAGAAACCCCCGGAAAAAACCTGCTTCATATAGCAGTAATAAAACAAGCACGACAAGCAGTGCGTCTTTTAATACGTAAGTACAATGCGAGCACCGGTGTGTATGAAATAGATCCTAGGACACACCAGAATAGTTTTTTACCGCTTCATCGAGCAGCTACTTTTAGGTATGCTACTTTTAATAATGCTACTTTTGATAATGCTACTATTGCTACTATTAATAACGACGTGTTAGAAGAACTGTGCCCCCTTGGCACAGCGATAGACTTCAATGCGTTTTCAAACGGCAAGAGCGCACTGTATTACGCCTTAGAAAGCCTGTCGTTAGGAAATTTTAGATTTTTAATAGATAAAGGCGCTGATCCCGGTCAAATAACAGTAGACGGATCAGACTCTTCAACAGCTCAAGAATTTGCAACTAAATTATCAGAAAGCGGTCACATAGATGAAGCGATGCATCACTTCATCATAGTGGTATTACAAGGGGAGGCAATAAAAAGTAACAACGTAAATCGTCTTCGAAATTTGATGATTAATGGCGACCTCAAAAGAATAGGGTTTTTGACCATCGATACCCCCGACTGCAATGGGGATACTCTGCTGCATAAACTAGTGACAAACAAGCGGTGGAAAGAAGGATGTGAGGAGATGGCAAATTTTTTAATAACGGAGTGCGGTGCTAACGTTAATGCGAAAACAGCAGATCACGCTGGCCATCCTCCTCGTACAGCACTTGATTTTGCAGTCCTTGGTAATGATACAGGATGGGCGAAATGTCTGTTGGGAAAAGGAGCTGATCCACAACCATACATATCTCATATTACAGATATAATGTCGTTTGATGAAGTTGCTACCAAATTCAGTAAGGAAATGATCATACTCTTGTTGGAACACAGCAAAAAGCCTCATCATCGGGGAATTCTGTTATCGGTAATGCATCCTCCGCTTACGCTGTCCACTACCGAGCAGTCGATCGCGACACCTCCACCACCAGTTGATCCAGCTATTGCCGCTGCGTTACTTGAACGACGACAAGTAGAGGGCAGCAGCAAGCCGCTTTGTTCTGATGGATCTGCTCATACGTTAACAAACAGTTGAATAACGAACGGTGAGAAAATATGCAGCGAAGTGAGATAGAGCAAGCAAAGACGCGCTCATTAGTGCTGGCGGCAATCCAACATGATACAACGGAGTACCTTGCAAATTTAGAGCATACTATAGAAGCGGATTACCTTGAAAATTTACGGCATCCTATAAAAATAGTAGAAACAATGGGGCTAGAAAATATCAATAGTTATTTACCAGAAACCCCTGGATTAAACCTACTGCATACGGCAGTGCTGCGCGACACAAAGCAAGCCGTCGATTTTTTAGTAAAGCGTTGCAATGCACTCACCGACAAGCCAGACAGTAATGGCCACTTACCGCTTTATCTAGCTGCTGCCCGTGGGGAGAATGATATTATTCATCCACTGCTCCACAGCGCATCCCACACATACACATATGAACCAGGGACACGCGAATCGACAGACATTCTTGCATTTTCAAATGGTAAAAGCGCGTTGTATGCTGCTCTAGAAAACGGGCATTTGCATACCGCTCGTCTTTTAATCGAAAAAGGAGCTGATCCCGATCGAATAGCAATAAATGAATTGTATCCTTCAACGATTGAAGCGTTAGCAACCAGATTATTAGCGGATGGCAAAATAGACATAACGAAATATCAAGAAATGATATGCTTATTAGCCACAACAGCAATTTCAATGGGTGATTTCCCTCGTTTTAGAGATGTATTAGCCGATGGGTTCAGGGAAAAAGCAGGATTATTGACTATCCATACCCCTTTACCAGGAAACGGAGGACTGAGCCTCATTCACCTCGCAGCGCGAGATGCCCCGCTCTTTTCGAGCACAGCCACAATGGTAGATGACCCGCCCACAACCACAATGATAATGGACCACTTAGTGCAAACGTACAGCGCCAACATTAATTTGCAGGCAAAAGTTAGTGACGGTATTGTTACGCCACTTTGGTTAGCGTGCCATCGGTTAGTGCGCCATCCTCGTGAGGGTGACGGTCTCGGTATAGCGAAATATCTACTAATCGATACTGCTGTTCTTTTAATGGCTCATGGAGCTAGACCTGATCAAATGATAGCAGCGGATAGCAACCTCCTGGAGGAGGATCGAGAAATCATGCGCTTAGCAGCTTCGCTATTAGCTCAAAATAACAATCTCATCCACCTGATGGATTCATTACTGAGTAACGATGGATTGAGAAGAATGGGAATGTCAACTATCGATGCTCCCTTAAATATAAAAGATAATATCGGTTTCAATCTGCTTCATATAGCAGCAGAATCTGGGGCAACATATGCAGCGGACCTTTTAATAGGAAAGTATAAGGCTCAAATTGATTCACTAACAGAAATTGACCCTAATAATTCGAAAAAACCAGTTCGCGCCACACCGCTTTGGTTAGCAGTTTTGAGGAAAAAAGAAGAAATGGCGGAATCTCTATTGCGCGCACGAGCTGATCTAAAGCTGCATCCTACTACCGGCGAGCCGGTAATTTTTGTAGCTACTGCATTCGAAAATGCAGCTATGATTGAACTCTTATTAAAGTACGGCGCAGACCCTAACCAACTCACACACTGCCCTCGCAGATTAGCCGATCATCATCGTTTACCGCTTTGTGAAGCGGTTCTTACCAAAAATCCAGCTACTGTTGCCGCACTGCTCAAATCACCAACTATCAATACCGCTGCGCGTGACAGAAACGGTTTCACAGCTCTCGACCATGCTCGGCGGAAAAAACTGCGAGAGATTATTGCGCTTTTAACAGAAAGAGGAGCTGGTAATCCAGAACAGGCTATCGCGCCTTCGTCACGAGTTGATCCAGCTATTGCCGCTGCGTTACTTCGACAACGACAAGCAGAGGACAGCAACAGACGTGATGAAAATCCCTGTCCTCCTCCTTCTTGCTCTTCGCCGTAAATACATTCACACTATCCGGATTATAGGCTACATCATTATCCGGATCGTTTATTTTGACAGGAGTCATCATGCGCTTACTGAGCTTGGCCTGTATCTGCTTATTCACAACCTCTCTTTATGCTGCACCCGTTCCTCTCCTACCCCCAAACGCAAAAGAAACCCTACAATCTGTCTACGATAAATACAAAACCATGAAAGATGGAAAAAATGCAGACTACATTCCCGAGCTCGCCAAGGTTAATCCAGATTACTTTGCCATTGCGATTGTCACAACAGATGGCCAGACGGTGGTTGCTGGAGATAGCAATGTTGCCTTTGCGTTAGAATCTGTTTCTAAGATATTTATGTATGCGCTTGCCCTACAAGATAACGGCGAAAAAGCAGTCCATGAATATGTTGGCCTAAACGCAACGGGCAAGCCTTTTAACTCCGTCATAGCAATTGAAGAGAATCCAAACCATTTACAAAACCCGCTTGTCAATGCAGGCGCCATTCAAATTACCAGTCTCATTAAGGGAACTTCCAGTGTTGATAAATGGAACCGTTCCCTGCATTTTATGCAACAACTGAGTGACAGTAACCTTTATTTGAGTGAAAAAATCTATCAGTCTGAAATGGCAACGAATCAGCATAACCGCGCCATCGCAACCTTACTTGATTCCTATAAAATGATGTATAGCAATGCGGAAGATGCCGTTGATCGTTATACTAAAGCTTGTTCTGTGATGGCAACAGCAGTTCAACTTGCGACGATGGGAGCAACGCTTGCTAATGATGGTATGAATCCCTTCTCTCACGAAAAGATTATTGAAAAGAATCACGTACAAGACGTACTTTCCACCATGGTCACAAATGGTTTATATGAGAACAGTGGCAAATGGTGGTCGTCTGTTGGCCTTCCCTCGAAGAGCGGCGTGAGTGGCGTTATTATCTCTGTAGTACCCCATCGTATGGCGATTGTTGCCTACTCACCGCGACTAGACACCATCGGCAACAGCGTACGCGCACAAGCTGCTATTTCAGACTTAGCAGAACGCTGGCATCTGCACTTGCTAGCTAACCAAACAACTCGTCACAACATCGCAACGCGCGAAACCGAGCCGCGCATGTAACACCCAACCCCTGACGGTCATATCCTTATACATAAGTGTTTCGAACCTGAGAAACTAATTAAAAATTAAATCTCACGCACCTCCGGTGCTTAAAAACATGGGTGGATTGTCGCTTTACCCCAGGCTGCGCGCTATCGCGCTTACCTGGGGCTGTAAAGCTTTCGGTCGTAAACGACCTGATTGCGTTGTTGTTTTATGCGATTAACCAAAATTGAACGCATTTTGGGTTAATCGCATAGGGTTACGACACAACCAGGCCGTTAATGATGCGAATAGAGATGATGCGAATGATGATGGTTACTCCTCACCTGGTTCCTCCATCTAAGCAAAGCTTGATTTGATATAAGCAAACAGCGCACGCAACCCCATTGCCTCGCCGCCTACAGGGCGGCCAGGGCGAGCGCGTAAGTTCCAAGCCATGATATCAAAACCATTAGCAAACAGTTATTGCTATTTTTCTCCGCGCCCTACAGTACTCTCTATTCGCAAGCGAAGTCTTTTTTTAAAATCCTTGGGTATATACCCATCATAGGATTGCATTTTTTTCTGCTTCATGAATGAATTCCAGCATGCTTGAGTGTTTTTTTGCTCTAATCATCGTTTATCAGTTGTAATTAAGGCATTCAATTATGTAATATATTGGGACGAAAAATAGGATAACAATAATGGTTTAGGGGAAGCTAATTTTAAAAGACATCGAAATGCTTGCAAAGCAAGGTGAGTCTTCTGACTTAGAGTTTAAGACATCTACTGCGAAATTACATAATGCGTTCGAAACAGTTTGCGCATTTTTAAATGGGAGTAGTGGTACGGTTTTAATTGGTGTAAAAAATGATGGATAGATTATTGGCCAGGATGTAACTGATAATACCCGATTAGAAATAGCAAATTTATTATCTAAATTAGAGCCCCCGACATCCCTTGACATTGATTACATTCCTATTGAAAAAAAGATGATTTAAAAAGAAGACATGAATCCTTACCAAGAAATGAACGAATAACCAATGTGATGAATAAAGTTGGTGTTATTGAGTCGGTTGGCACTGGCACGCAGGAAATGATCAAAGAGTGCAAAGAACTTGGCAAACCTGAACCAGAGTATATGGAAAGAGGAAATACTTTTGTTGTGTGCTTTAGAATTAGCGCCATAGAGATAAGTGAGCGCCAGAAAAAAATCTTGTTTCTATTAAAGCAACATAACGGATTACAAAATGCGGATATTCTGAATCAATTAGGTGCGGATGTTACTAATCGAACTCTGCGTCGTGACCTTAATTATTTGATGGGGCTTGGTTTCGTGCGGTTAGAGGGCAAGGGGATTAATTCTACCTGGTTTTATAGTGAAAAAATGGGTTAGGACATAATAGGACATGACTAAAACTCCACTTTTTATAAATAAAACGTTACTTATCAATATGTTATACTTAAATGGGACATAATGGGACAAAAAAATTTATCCTAAGCTGAAGAGGTTTGTAACCGTTCAACCTCCCCGAGTAAACACCAAACATTCGGCTGTAAAGCTAATCATTCAATCACCCCTAAACTTTGATTTGATATAAGCAAACAGCGCACGCAGCCCCATTGCCTCGCCGCCCACAGGGCGGCCGGGGCGAGCGCGTAAGTTCCAAGCCATGATATCAAAATGCAACCACGGCACGTGATCCGGCACAAACTCTTTTAAAAATAACGCTGCCGTAATTGCACTGCCGTAGCTATCCGCAGGATTATTACTAATATCAGCGATCTGGCTATTAATATATTCACGATAAGGTGCAAACAGCGGCAATTGCCACATGGGATCCTCTGCTTTTTCACCAACCGCTAAAACATCGCGCACCAAAGCATCCTGATTACAAAAAACAGCTGGCAGCTCCGTCCCCAATGCAATACGTGCCGCCCCGGTTAACGTCGCCATATCAATTAACAATGCCGGCTTTTCATCAACAGCCAATGCCAATGCATCCGCCAATACCACTCTACCCTCGGCATCTGTATTACCAACTTCAATACTTAAACCCTTACGACTCTGAATCACATCACCAGGTCGATAAGCATTCCCTGCAATGGCATTTTCCACAGCGGGAATCAGTACGCGTAAACGAACAGGCAACTTCGCCTGCATGATCATGCGCGCAAGCCCAAGCACATGCGCTGCACCACCCATGTCTTTCTTCATCAATAACATACCAGAAGCAGACTTGATATCTAAACCACCACTATCAAAACACACACCTTTACCAACAAGCGTCACCAGTGGATGCGCACTATCACCCCACGTGATTTCCAGTAATCGTGGCGCATCAGCACTCGCACGACCCACCGCATGAATCGCAGGATAATGTTGCGTTAAGAGATCATCGCCTATTGTTTGCGAAAAATGCGCTTGATACGATTTTGCAAGCATCTCTGCTGCTTGCGCCAATGCAGTTGGCCCCATCTCTTCTGCCGGCGTGTTAATTAAATCGCGCACCAGATTAATGGCATTCACAACATTATCCACCGCTTCTTTGATACGCTCTGGCAATACGAGCTGAGCAGATTCACGCTTTGGTGATTTGTAACGCGTAAATTGATAAGCGCCTAAGCCCCAAGCAATCGCATCATCTTCCGTAAGATGATCAATACAATAAACACCCGGTGGCAGCGCTTGCGGCAAATGACCAACACGCCAAAAACTCCACACATCTGCTACACAACACAACACGCCAGATAATGCACCTTGCGCACTGGGTAATAAACGCACGACACCAACATCAGCCTTACATTGCGTGGTTTTCAACCAATTTTGCATGAAGGGTGTTTGCTGAGAAACCCAGTTATCATATTCTTTCTGCTTAACGATAAAAATGGGTATTGCAGCGTGAGCTTCTTCTACAAAACAGATATTCATTTTTATGTTATCCTAACAATTCTTCCGCAGAAGAAAATGATCGCGACAATGCCTCAGCAACAGCACGGTGCGTAATTTTGCCTTGATAAACATTTAAGCCATTACGCAAGTGAATGTTATCCATCAGCGCCTTTTGATAGCCCTTATTCGCAAGCGCTAACACAAAAGGCAACGTTGCATTATTTAAAGCAACAGCAGATGTTCTGGGAACAGCACTTGGCATATTTGTTACGCAGTAATGCACTACGCCATCTACCACATAGGTTGGCGACGTGTGTGTTGTGGGTTTACTTGTTTCAAAACAACCACCCTGATCGATAGAAACATCAACCAACACAGAACCAGGCTGCATACTCGATAACATCTTGCGCGTCACGACACGAGGAGCAGAAGCGCCTGGAATTAACACAGCACCAATCACAAGATCAGCATCCCGAATATGTTGTTCTATTGCATCCATTGTTGAAAAAATCGTATTAATCTGCGAACCAAACTGCAAATCCAAATGATAAAGGCGTTCTAATGATTTATCCATCACAAATACATTGGCACCCATGCCCATTGCAACACGGACAGCGTTTTCTCCAGCAACACCGCCACCTATCACAACCACTTTGCCTGGCATCACGCCGGGCACACCACCCAACAAAATACCTTTACCACCATTTTTCACTTCTAAACAATTAGCGCCCGCCTGTACTGCAATACGTCCTGCGACTTCACTCATCGGCGCTAATAGGGGTAAACCACCTCTGTGATTTGTCACCGTTTCATAGGCAATGGCAATACAACCTGACTTGAGCAGCAAATCAGCTTGCACAGGGTCTGGCGCTAAATGCAAATAAGTAAAAAGAATTTGATTTTCTCGCAGCAAAGCACACTCGCTAGGCTGTGGCTCTTTCACTTTTACAATCATCTCAGACTCAGCGAAAATAGCAGCTGCATTATCTAAGATGCGTGCACCAACCCGTTCATAGGCAGCATCATCGAAACCCACTTTCAGTCCCGCATGACGCTCTACACAAATCGTATGCCCTGCTGCAACCAACTCGCGCACACTACTGGGCACAAGGCCTACACGATATTCAAAATCCTTTACTTCCTTCGGCACGCCAATTTTCATATTTATTACCTATAATATTTCTATCCATAATTGATTCATCCGCTGCACAAAAGCCGCAGGATCTGTCAACGGACTACCTTCCGCTAGCAAAGCTTGTTCATACAGCAAGATTGTCCATTCCTTAAGACGCGCTTCTTCCAAGCCCTGACGCATTTTCTCTACAATAGCATGTTCTGGATTTAACTCAAGAATTGGTTTTGATTCTTCTACTGACTGTCCAGCAGCCTTCAACAACCGCTCCATTTGCGGACCCAATGCACTTTGATCTCTCACTAAGCAGGCTGGTGATGTTGTTAAACGATGCGTGAGACGCACTTCTTTCACCTTATCCGCTAAGATCGTTTGCAATGATTGCAAAGTCGATTCAAATGCTTCTTGCTGCACCTTATCTTTTTTCTCTTCTTCTTGTTTTCGTTCTTTGGTTTCAGGGGCAATTTCATCTAATGATAAATCCCCTTTCGCAACTGATTGAAGCACTTTTCCTTCAAATTCAGGCAAATGACCCACCACCCACTCATCAATACGATCCGTCAATAATAATACTTCAACATTATTTTTACGGAAAATCTCTAAATGTGGGCTGGATTTTGCAGCATTGATATTATCCGCCGTAATATAGTAAATCTTCTTTTGCTCCGGCTTCATGCGATCTACATATTGTTTTAAAGAAACAACAGGTTTTTCATCTGATGTTGTTGTAAAGCGTAGCAATGTTGCAATACGATCACGATTTGCAAAGTCTTCAGCAAGACCTTCTTTTAGCACTACACCAAATTCATCCCAAAATTTCTGGTATTTTTCAGGTTCATCTTTTGCTAAACGATCCAACAAGTCTAAGGTATGCTTCACTAAAGCAGCGCGCAGTTTCGCGATAATAGGGTGATCTTGCAATATTTCACGTGATATATTCAAAGGTAAAGAGCTGGTATCTAGCACACCTTGTATAAAACGTAAGTATTGCGGCACAAATTGCTCAGCATGATCCATAATAAAAACACGTTGCACATACAATTTAACGCCATGGCGCGCATCACGCTGCCATAAACCAAAAGGCGCATGTGAAGGGATATACAAGATATCTGTGTAATCAAGATTGCCACCCTCTACCTTGTGATGGGTATAGGCTAAAGGGTTTTCAAAATCATGTGATATATGTTTATAAAATTCATGATATTGCTCTTCTGTAATAGCAGACTTTGCTAAAGTCCATAATGCAGTCGCACGATTAGCCGTCTCCCATTCTGTTGTCGGCTTACCCTCTTCACCAGGCTTTAGCATCATAATAGGAATATTGATGTGATCTGAGTATTTTGTAATGATGCTGCGCAATCGCCAGTCACTCAAAAAATCATCTTCCTCTGTTTTTAAATGCAAGGTAATTTCTGTACCGCGAGAGGCTTTTTCTACATTGGCGACCGTATACTCACCATCACCCGCAGACTCCCATTGAACGCCGTGTTCTGCGCCAAAACCGGCACGACGACTGACGACTGTCACTTTATCCGCCACAATGAAAGCAGAGTAAAATCCTACACCAAACTGCCCAATTAGGTGTGCATCCTTCTTTTGATCACCCGTTAGACGAGATAAAAATTCTCGGGTGCCTGATTTTGCGATGGTGCCCAGGCTCTCAACGATCTCGTCTCGACTCATCCCAATACCATTATCACTGATCGTTACCGTGCGCTTTTCTTTATCGAAAGAGAGCTGGATCTGTAACCGAGAATCGGATTCGTAAAGCGCAGGGTCAGATAACCCTTCAAACCGCAATTTATCAATGGCATCAGAGGCATTAGAGATTAATTCACGTAAAAAAATCTCTTTATTGCTGTATAAAGAATGCACAACAATATGAAGCAACTGCTTCACTTCTGCCTGAAAACTCAATTTTTCTTGATGGGCTTCTACTGACATACCTAAATCCCCTTAAAAATAATCACTGTGCTACTTACATAAGGGCAAAATTCGCATATTCAACTCCTCGCAAATGATAATTTTCTCAGGTATAATGGGCGAGCCAAATGCGGCGTCTAAACCTGGAATGGAATCATGATGAAAGAACTATCTCAAGTTGAAGGAATGACGATTGATTTTAAAGCAGCAGTACAGCGATTCAAAGATGAAGACGCTGTGCATCAGCTATTGGACATGTTTGTCGATAGCTTCCCCAAAGAAACCAAAGCACTGGAAATTGCATATACCAAACGAAATGATAATGCCATCAAAGCCGTTACGCATAGACTCAAAGGTGGATCCAGTTACTGCAGCACGACACGGTTACAGGCAATCTGCGACAAATTGGAACTCGCGATGAGAAAGGATGATTCAAACGAAATCGATGTGTTTTACAATCTGTTATTACTCGAGATAGAAGCCATTACACAAATTGTAAAATTCCGTAACACATGAGTCACATCGTGCGCGTAACCGAGCCGCGACCGTGAGGGAGCGTCGCATCAACCTAATCAAACACCGCTATAAAATGAGCTGCGTTATTAGAAATTTCAGTTAAAAATCATCGAACAGTGACGCTCCCTCACGGTCGCGGCTCGGTTACGCGCGGCTCAGTTTTAACTCTTTCTCATCAACAACAACCCCGCTGTCGCAAAAATCAGCGTGGGGAAGATTGCCGCTAACACAGCAGGCACCTGATAAACAATACATAACTCGCCTAACAACCCGTTTAATATAAAAAAGCTAAAACCGGTTAATACACCCGCTATCAAACGCCACCCTAATGTGGTGCGTACACCACCCAGCACAAAGGGAATAGCCAGAAAAATCATCACCAAAGAAGCCAGGGGCTGAAAAATACGCTGCCAAAAAGCATACAGGTACTCACTGGCTTGTAATCCATTTTGCTTTAAATAACGACTGTACCGATACAGCTTATCTAAAGACATTTGACTCGCTTCCACGTGCCCAACGCTGAATAAATTTGTATTGATTTTTATATCCCAAGGCAACACAGCCACCAATTCATGTTGCGTACGTTCAGGATAGAAAATTGTTTTTGCAACATCATGCAATTCCCACTGGTTATTTTTTTTACTCAAAGTCTCCGCATAGTAAGCAATACGGAGACGATGCTTGTCATCATATTGGTAGCGTGTCACACCCTGCAGTAATTCTCGACTCACCACATGCTCTACATGAATAAAATTGCGATCTACATGGAACCACACACCAGCAGGCGTCACCATGGCTTGCCCCGCATTTTGCTGATTATCTTTACGGATTTCGGCAGTATAACTTAAAGAAGGACCAAATAATTCACCAATACTCATCACCAGTAGCGTTAAGCATAATGTTATACCTAATACACTATACGTCATTTGTTTTACTGAAAAACCCGCTGTACGCATCACCGCTAACTCACGATGAGAAGACAACACACTCAATCCAACAATGCTACCCAGTAACACAACCATTGGGAAAAATTGATATAATTCATTCGGCACCTGACACAGCACATAACCCAATACTTGTAAAAAACCGAAATCACCCTGACCCACATTCTTCAGTTCCGCAATAGTCAGCATTAAGCATTGCAGACCCATCACAACCACAGCGGACAGGCAGGTAAAAAACATAACCGTTTTTGCAATATAGCGAACGAGTATTTTAATCATGCTTTTATTTTTACCCTAAAGACAGCCATTACTAACAATAGCATGAATACATGCACCCACCACATACCAAGACCGATAGATACCGTCCCTAATTGCACCCAACGCTCCGCCATAAATAACAGGTTAATGTAAACCACATACACCAGCACAGCAGGTAATAATCCGATGTAGCGCCCATGTCGCGGACGTATCGCGCTCAATGGAACAGCCAGTAGTGCCAGCAATACGGTTAGAATACCCATCGAAAACCGCCACTGAAACTCCGCCGCATGCCCAGGGTTGTCATAGCTTTGCCACAGAGCAGCTGTCGTTAATATTTCATCTGCTTCATGCGTGGGATGAACGTTATTTTGAGAAAGTCGCACAGCATATTTTCTAAATTGCGTGATCTTATAATCACTTTGACCCGGCACACCCTCGTAACGATATCCTTCAGTAGTGACAAAAAATTGCTCCCCAGGTCTTTGTGCTTTCTCTTGATAACCTTCATTCGCAAAAACAAGCATCCATGCTGGCTGCCCACCCGATGTGCTGGGTGCTTTTTGTTCTGCAAGAAAGACATTCTGCGCACGCGTACGATCTGTTGACAGCTTTTCAACATACATCACATGCTGCCCATCCGCACTGACTCTAAAATGACCTGGCATCATCGTTTGAATCAGGTGTTCTGTCGCCTCGTCACTGTCCATTAATTGCTGTCTCTTCTCAGAGATCAACGGGTTCACAGAAAGCATTAAATAGAGCACAATCGCACCAATTGCCAGTCCAATCAGGAAAGTCAGCTTTAAAAGACGCTGCTGACTATACCCCGCCATTTGCAATATAATCATCTCGTTATCGACATAGAAACGACCATAAGCTATTAAAATGCCCAGATAGAGGCCCAGTGGAAGCAATAAAGCCAATAAATAGGGTATTTCAAAGCTCACGAGTTGCAGCAAGACATTGGTTGGAATTTTACCAACAGCCACATAGTTCAAATAGCGAACAATTTGTTGGCTTAAAAAAGCAAGCAACAGCACCAGCGTCACCGCCAGCATGGCTTTTATGACTTCACGCGTGAGATAACGAGAAATTATCAAAATAGTTTCATCCAGAGCAGCTCCAAAAAAGCCACAGTATCGACATAACAGCACAATTACGATAGGATACCGTGCATTGCCAGCTTATTCCAGGGAGAAGAGAAATGAAATTCACTGTCAAAGCGATTTCTGTCACAGAGCAACAAAAAAACTGCGTTGTCGTGGGTGTGTTTGAAGACCACGCGCTCTCCCCTTCCGCTAAAATCATTAACAAAGCCATGCGTGGGGATTTGAATGACATACTTTACCTAAACAACTTTCAAGGCAAAGTTGGCCAGCTTTTACCCGTTTATCACCCCACCTCATCCGCCTTCCCCTATATACTCGTTGTCGGTTGTGGCAAAGAAAATGATTTCAAGCGTATGCACTTTAGGCAATGCATCTTAAACACGATGAAATACTTGCGTAGCACAAATTTCCATACTGTGGCCTGCTTTTTAAGCGAGCTTGATGTAGAAAAATTACCACTGACGTGGAAAGTCAAACAATTAGCTGAAGCAGGTTATGAAGGTCTCTATCAATTTGATTTATTTAAAACAAAGAAAGCACCTGTTCTAGCGCTCAAAGAATGTCTTATTGCAATTCCAGAATCCAAGTCATTACGCGTTTGCGAAGAAGCAGCAAACCAAGGCTTCACCATCGCAAATGCGGTTGCCTTTACAAAAAACCTGGGTAATTTACCTAGCAACATATGCACTCCTGATTTCCTCGCTGAACAAGCTAAAGAATTAGCCAAAACACATCGCCAGATCACAGTCAAAGTACTCGATGAGAAAGCGATGGATAAATTAGGCATGGGAGCACTGCTCGGCGTATCGCAGGGTAGCGCTTTAGAAGCAAAACTCATCTGCTTAGAATATAAAGGCTCAACCAAGAAACAAAATCCCATTGCACTTGTTGGCAAAGGTATTACTTTTGATACAGGTGGAAATTCACTGAAATCACCCGACAATATGGTGGGCATGAAATACGATATGTGTGGTGCAGCAACGGTATTAGGCACAATAAAAGCTGCTGCCGAACTGAAATTACCGTTACATATTGTTGGCATTATACCTGCTGTTGAAAACATGCCTGGCGGCACAGCATACAAGCCGGAAGATATCCTGACCAGCCTTTCAGGTCAGACCATCGAAGTGATTAGCACAGATGCAGAAGGCCGACTCATCCTAGCAGACGCACTGACATATTGTGAGCGTTACAAACCAGAGGTTGTGATCGATATTGCAACGCTGACAGGCGCAGTCGTCATTGCACTCGGCCATCAGACAACAGGACTGATGAGCAACAATCAAATGCTTGCTGATGCTTTATTAGCAGCAGGGCAAGAAAGTAACGATCGCGCATGGCAACTTCCACTCTGGGAAGAATACCAAGAACAAATACAAAGTCCTTTTGCCGATATTTCTAACTCCGGTGGACGTACGGCAGGCAGTATCACAGCGGGTTGTTTCTTATCACGCTTCACTGCTCAGTTTAAATGGGCACATTTAGATGTTGCTGGCACAGCAGCCATGATGATGGGTCAGCAAGAACGCAAGGCAACAGGGCGGCCTGTCCCGCTGTTAGTGCAATATCTCTTAAACCAAGTTAAATCCTGACTTATGAAAACAGCGGTTGATTTCTATATATTAGATACAACAAGCAAAGAGCGGGCATGGTTGTTTGTTTGTGAGTATTTAGAACAGCATCACACTGAAAAAAAGTGTGCGTATGTTTATACAACATCAGAAACAGAAGCGATCGTCTTCGATGATTTACTGTGGACTTTCAAAGACGACGCTTTCTTAGCGCATCACTTAAGCACAGATAGCATGCAAACACCTATCTGCATTGGCTACGACCAGCCAAGCACACCCAGCGATACTTTAATTAATTTAACAACTGTTTTACCTGATTTTTACGAGCAATTTCCGCATATTGTTGAAATTATTTTTACCGACCCTACGGTGCAAGAACCTGCTAGAGAACGATACAAGCAATATCGTTCCCTGGGCTACCATTTATCGACTCATCAATTAAAAGTAAGCTGACTATGACAACACCTTTAGATAAAATTTATCAACCCCAAAATATAGAACAACAGTGGTACCAACGCTGGGAATCCCAGGGTTACTTCCAACCCTCTGGTAAGGGCGATCCTTATTGCATCATGTTACCACCGCCCAATGTCACTGGCAGCTTACATATGGGACATGGTTTTGGTTTTACAATCATGGATGTGCTTGTTCGTTACGAACGCATGTCCGGCAAAAATACTTTATGGCAACCAGGCACAGACCATGCTGGTATCGCCACACAAATGGTTGTTGAACGTCAATTGAATCAAGAAAACAAAACGCGACATGATTTAGGTCGGGAAGATTTTGTAAAAAAAGTATGGGAATGGAAAGAAGAATCTGGCGGCACGATTACAAAACAATTACGGCGCCTGGGTGCGTCACTAGATTGGGATCGAGAATGTTTTACGCTCGATGAAGATCTTTGCTACGCGGTACGCGATGTTTTTATTCGTCTTTACGAAGAAGGATTGATTTATCGTGGTGAACGTTTAGTGAATTGGGATCCACAAATGGGAACCGCTGTTTCGGATTTAGAGGTCATCAATGAAGAAACCGAAGGTAAATTGTGGCATATTCGTTATCCTTTAGTTGGAAAACCAGGCCATCTGATTGTTGCAACCACTCGTCCTGAAACATTATTAGGTGACGTTGCAGTTGCTGTGCATCCTGATGATGAACGCTTTCAATCACTGATCGGCATGCATGTGACATTACCACTCACTGATAGGGAAATTCCTATTATTGCAGATAATTACGTTGACCCTTTATTTGGTACAGGATGTGTGAAAATCACCCCTGCGCATGATTTTAATGATTTCGCCGTAGGTGCACGACATGCGCTTACACCCATTAATATCTTCACGCCCAGCGCACACTTAAATGATAATGTTCCAGAAGGGTATCGGGGCTTAGAGCGTTTCGCAGCACGCGAAAAAATACTGGCCGACCTCACTGCTGCTGGTTTAATTGAAAAAATAGAAAAGCATATGCTCAAAGTACCTCGTGGTGAAAAATCCAATGCTGTGATTGAGCCTTATCTTACCAAACAGTGGTTTTTGAAAATGCAATCATTAGCAGCGCCGGCTATTGCCGCTGTTGAAAAAGGCGAGATACGCTTTATTCCGGACAATTGGGATAAAACTTATTATCAGTGGATGAACAACATTGAAGATTGGTGTATCAGTCGGCAGCTCTGGTGGGGACATCGCATTCCTATTTGGTACGATGAAGCTGGCAACCCTTATGCCGGACAGGATGAGCAAGCAGTAAGAGCACGGCATCAGCTTGGCGAAACAGTGAAGTTAAAACAAGAAGAAGATGTGTTAGATACTTGGTTCTCAGCTGCTTTGTGGCCTTTTTCCACACTGGGGTGGCCAAAAGAGACACCTGCGCTTCACACATTTTTCCCGACAAGCGTCTTAATCACGGGTTTTGATATTATCTTTTTCTGGGTAGCCAGAATGATTATGATGAGCTTAAAATTCACGGGTCAAATTCCGTTTAAAGATATTTATATCACAGGACTCATCAGAGATGCTGACGGACACAAAATGTCTAAGAGCAAAGGCAATGTACTGGATCCTATTGATTTAATTGATGGTATCGATCTTGACAAATTGGTTCAAAAACGTATTTATGGACTAATGCAACCAAGCATGCGAGAAAAAATAGAGGAAAATACACGTAAGGAATTTCCGAACGGCATTGATAGTTATGGTACTGATGCCTTACGATTTACTTTCTGCTCTGTTGCGTCATACACAAGGGAAATCCGATTTGATGTGAATCGCTTAAGTGGCTACCGTAGTTTCTGCAATAAACTGTGGAATGCCGCGCGCTATGTGATGATGAATACGGAGAATCAGGATACGGGTATCACTGGCGAGAAAAAGTTCTCTACGCCCGATATTTTGATCAGATCTTGTTTACAAAAAACAATTGCAGAAGCACATACTGCGCTTTCGCTCTATCGTTTCGATTTATTTGCACAAGTGCTTTATGATTTCACGTGGAATATTTTTTGTGATTGGTATTTGGAGTTTTCTAAACCTGTGTTAAATTCGCCAGATAGCACGCCTGAATCATTACGTGGCACACGATATACACTGGTGACTGTTTTAGAAACCTTGTTACGCTTACTGCACCCCATTATGCCTTTTATTACAGAAGAAATCTGGCAACGTTTAAAGCCACTCACAGGTCAATCGGGCGATAGTATTATGCTAATGTCTTATCCGGTTAGTGATAGTGTGTTGGTTGATGAAGAGACGGAGGCGACCTTAAATTGGGTACAACAATTAATTATCAAAATTCGCACAGTACGTAGTGAAATGAATATTGCGCCAGGTAAGTTACTACCGATTGCATTTAGGAATCACACACACAAAGAGCTTGATTATATTGGAAAAGAAAAACATTTATTGCTGAATTTAGCGAGGATTGAATCCATTAGATGGTTAGAGAGAGATGAAACACCCCCACCCTCTGCAACAACTCTTTTAGGTGAATTGGAAATCTTTATTCCACTTTCTTCATTTATCGACCCCAAAGAAGAGGCGCAACGTTTAACACGTGAGATTGAGAAATTAGATAAGGAATTGTTATCAGTTCGCAATAAATTAGAGAATCCGCAGTTTGTAGAAAGGGCGCCTGCTGATGTGATTTTAAAAGAGCGAGAAAAGCAAAAAGAGGCTGAGGCAAAACTACAGAAACTGCATGCACAACTAAAATCGATACAAGAAGCACCATTCTCACGCACCTCCGGTGCTTAAAAGCGTGGGTGGGTGTTGCATTACCCCGGCCTTCAAATGCTACGCTTCGCTACGCATTTTCAGCCGGGGCTGTAAAGCTTTCGGCCGTAAACGGCCTGGTTGCGTCGTAACGTTATGTGATAAAACTGAGCCACGATACCGAGCCGCGACCGTAAGGGAGCGTCACTGCACTATGACTTTTAATTGGCATACGCAACCCAAAATTAAATTAATTTTGGGTTAATCG
>Ga0310811_10001261_pt1 | contig 32276 bp, 35 predicted proteins | sample YCmetagenome_FD_207642 | JGI IMG/M metagenome (GOLD analysis project Ga0310811, IMG submission 207642) | Soil microbial communities from experimental microcosm in Duke University, North Carolina, United States - YC | ecosystem: Engineered > Artificial ecosystem > Soil microcosm > Unclassified ...
CGTTGGCCTTCGCAGGCCTTCGCGCGGTTCCGATCATGGACCGGGCTTGTCACGCCCCTTTGGACCGTCTTTTTTCACGCAGGAAACTACTAGTGGAATGGACGGTTTCCCCGCCAAAATTAGGGTGGGCCCTGCTCTGGACTAGAACTCACAGGAAAAAAGACGGTCCTGACGCGCGCTAAGACGGTCCAACGCGCGTCAAAACACGGTCCGATCATGATATTTCCTCGGATTTCACCCTTCGATGCCCCCCCAATGTTGCTGAACTCCAGCTCGTCTTATATCCCTATCCTCCTCAATATTTTTCCGTCTCTCGCTTGCTAAAATCACGCCATATCGAAGCTGTTCCGCCCCAGGTCTGTAGCCATTCCCTGCACTCTAACACCATCTGCCGCCAGTCGTGCTCAAAATCCCTCATATTTCGTCCTTCAGATTGCAACTCGTATATACGCAGGACCAAAGACTAATGATAGAATGTAGTGTTACACACTCCGACTAAAGATACAAGAAGCAACCAGTGAATACATGCAGATTACCAACTTTCAAGCGTCCCTGTCGTATTCTCCTCTGCAACCCCCGCAGATTCCAGCGTGGCCTAGCACCATCAAGACCACCATATGGTATGCGTTCTGAATCACAGCAGAAGTCAAAGGTCACGAAGTGTATCGCAACGCCGGCAAGATTAAACAGTTTGAGCGGCTCGCACAGGTTGCAAAAAAGAGCTTCATTGGCAAACTCACTGCGCACACCAGCAAAATCGAGGAGGTCACGCTTGAGCAAACCAATCTCAACCCGGTAATCCCGAGGCGAGGCCAAGCACAGTACAGATAAATTTGACGAATTCGAGAAGCACATTTGTCATGTTGAGATACGAACGAGAGAGGACAGGGAGCTGGAACTGAGTGTTCAGTTCTTCGTCTACAGAGGTATCTCTTTGCTTTGCTTGGATAGTACCAACCAGCCGAAGCAACTTGCGCGTGAGTTTCCTGGCGATAAACTCCCGTGTCATATCAATCTCATTGATTTCGTTCGGGTCAGGCTGGGTGGGCTCGGGAGCCAGATTTTGAAGCACTCAGAAGGGCACTCTTGAACCTTCGTTATGCTTCTGCCGAATTTGATTTTTGAAAAGCTCGACGATCGATCCGATCACCGTCTCCATCCACCATCACTGAGGTCATACGGTTCCTGAATGGCACTGAGGTTAACGCAAGTCGATCTAATGAAACTTGTGGCTTGAAGCGTGACTTACTATCGTAATCTAGAAAATGCGCACCAGCCGAAATTTGTACCAGACTTCAGCGAAGGTAAAATACTTGACGGCAGTCAGTTTGTCTTCATCCATCAGTCCATACTCACTCTCTAGCTTCACAGCAGTTTCGAGCACGAGTTCAGCTTCACGTAACATGGAGTTTTGTCAACTTTGACACCTCATCAGATATGATGCTGATCCGACGGTTTACCTCACCTGATTTACTCCCTTTCCCACCTCTCTTTGCCTCCATCTTTATCCGCTGATCTCCGTCAGGTCCGTTTTTCAATTTCGGATGGCACAGGTAGACTGAGTCTGTGTCTGAGGCAGCTCGAAGGGGTATGGTTGTTGCTACGATGCTGTGATTTTCGCGCAGGCATAGTCTTTAGCCTATTTGGTGTTATTTTTACACCAAAAATCGACCAAAGCTCGACGATGAAGAACTGGATGATGGCACCCAAATCGTCTTGGATTGCGAGCGGTAGGAAAGTCTGGATATTCCACCGAGTCTCGATGGTGAGTTCTTCTGGGGGGATCAACAGCTAGCGGGTCTTCACATACGACTCCTCCCATGTTCGCAGAGTCCATGAAGAGTAGGAAGTCGTAAAACCGCTGTGTTTTCAGGTACATATGTTTGAAGAGTTCGTGTGATGTCACTGCTGTGGTTATGGAGGTGGCATATGCGTGAGCGGTACATGGAGGCTTCAACGTCGCTAGCAAAATCCAGCTGAAGTCCGTGTAGATGACGTGAGATCCAAGTCGCTTGAATTCAGCCAGCTTCTGGATGAACATTTTCCTCATAAAGCCTATGAACGAAGCGATAAATATTTGGGTCATGAAGATAGGAAGCACTTGTGCCGATCCAGTGCCAAAAGTGATCAATTGCTAGCATGGCCGGGCTTTCGAATTTTCCTTGGACTTTGTCAAGCAACCATGTCTTGACCATCGACTTGAGGATACCGAAAGTGAGATTTGAGATTTTTGATTCTCCAAGGGTAAGGTCACGCTGAGTCTCGCCTCCGGAGAACTCAGCCAGTGTCCGGGACACGGAATCAAATGCGGTTGCTCCGCCACTCCCTTCAAGCTCATTGACAGCGACAGAATGGAGGACGGAGTTCACTGCCAAATTACGAACAATGACTTCTAGACACACGTCAGAATAGCTCCCAGGCGATGTGGACTCTGTGTGCTGTACATCTTCGGTTGGTCTATTATGATCCTCGACTCCACCAAGATCTGGATGTTCCGATGGCGACCACCAAAGGATGATGTCTTGTTGAATCAGTCGCCAGGAAAAGCAAATATCCGACAATAACAGTGGCTGATCACCGTCGATGTGACCTAGAGGCACATCATAATAATCTGCTAGGGCGACTGAGCGATCAAGCCAGGTTCCTAGTGACAGGTAGCGCTGAACCATCTTTACAGATTATTGTGGCCTTAAGGGGAAAGAAGAGGCGAGTAAAGACGAATCGGATGCGAGTGTTGTGCGCGGGTGGTACTGGCAGGTCTCTGAGAGTGAATCCAGATTCTAGAAGACATACAAGCTGAAATGAGCTCAATAATAAGCGGGCCAACAATCTTACAAGAAAAGTAGAGAAACAAAAGACCCCCTCAAAAGTTATTGATAAGGACAGGAAGAACGAATCGGCGAAGCACTGCTATGAAACTCGGACTCAGAGGCCCGGGAAGCGCCGAGAAACAAAGCTTCAAGTTGAATACAGCGGACGAGAGCCTCTGTTGCTCTAAGTCATGACTGAAACCGAGGAGAGTATGGACTACCTCCACTGGACCATGGAAAATGGCACTCAGGCCCCAGCCGCCACCACTGACCAAACACCCGGGCCATGCCCACAATCTACTACTATATCCAGCAGTGCTAGTGACAGCCCGGGCGAGGACATCGAGTTGCCTTTCCCTGCAGAATTTAATACTGCGACACTGGCAAATGCAGCAGCGGAGCTGCCAGTGGTGTATTTGTCAATGTGAGATCACAAATAGTCGATTCACATGGACACAATGCTTACCAAAACCAATGTTCAGTTCAAAATTTTCGGTCAAGGTCCTGCAAGGGCACTGCCGTCGGTTCGGTCTCAAGACCAGTGGCAACAAAGCCGCCCTCCGGGCTCAGCTGGAGGACTTCAGCAAGAATCGTGCAGCTTGGGAAAGGTGCGTGTAGGAAGCCAACTCTCTGTTCCAGGAAATCTCACACTATCACCATTACTAGTCTTCGTCCAGGTGCACACAAGCAGCACAAGGGTCCCCGAAAGACCACAGCAGGCATAATCAAGGCAAAGAAACTGTCTACGTTGCGCCTTGCTGAATTACGTAGAGATGCTGACTTGATTATCACCAAAGGAGCTCAAAATATGGCAGTGGAACGTTCCAAGGACATGCGAACTCCACAGCAGATTGCAGCGGTCATCCCATGGGTACGCTATATGACAAAAAAAATTGAGAGTATGTTAACTTGTGGCTCAGGCTCTAAAAACCATTGCCATGTACCCGTTCATTCCCGAGCCAGAGATGATCACTGAGCCTGAAATGCCTGAAATTGGTGGTACATCACTCCAAAATCAAACCGAGAGCATCTCTGTTGTCACATCACAGGTTCGTAATTTCCATCGAGCAATCACTGCCTTCTAATATGTTTTTCGAGATTGCCGATCAAGTGAGTGCTAAAATAATGGCCCAACTTACAACAAATCTCCCCACTGGTGCCACGTCATCCCACTCCCATGTCCTGCCCAATCCACCAGATGGTAGTGAATGCCCAACAACCCCATCTTCCCATGGCAACACTACACCAAAACCTGGTGAGGAATTACATCGCATCACACTAGGGGATGGGAGTGTGCTCAACTTTACGCTCGATGATGTGCCGGATCCCATCGCTGTCACATTTGTGCAAGATATCTGCCGCCTCAATGCCATGTGGGATGATGACAGCCCTCACTGGGGTGGGGAGTCAGTATTGACCATTCGGGAACGCCCCATTCCGATCAAATACTGGCCTGAAGTGTATCGTTATGGCAAAGCAGGCCAGTGGGCAGGAACGAAAAGTCGCTGGACAGACTGGAGGGTATGTTATTTCCTTCATAGCACTCATTTCTAGTAGCTAATATATATTTCATCAGGATGTTGTTTCTAGATATCGTCAGGGCATGGCAGAAGACTTCTGGAAAGTTTTTTCTGTTGATGGGCACAAGATGACCTTCACCGCTATTGTCGCTCAGTTGCGCAGACAGCGCATCGCTGAGAAGCAGGATATTGTTGCGCGCGCCCATGAGGAGTTTGGAGACATGTTCGACTCGAAATTCACATATCGAAAGGGAAACGAGACCCATGTCATGAAGGATCCATCAGCAATTGCTCGTCGTTATCAGCAGTTAACAGAAGTCTAACTATTAGTCAAGTATATGCAAATTCAATAAATCATGGGTGATGTCAAAGGCGGGAGAGGAGCACTCAGAGATTTACTGAAGAAGTGTGCCCTCTGAGCACGGTCTGAACAGCTGGCCAATTCATCTCACGTCCAGATGCCATACGAAGAGTATTCGGAAACTGTGCAGAAAACTTTCTTGATACCAGAGAGTTGGCAGGCGAGAATGGGAGTGCTGATACATACAGATGCGGCGTGCTATGTAAAATCATGCCGCCGAAGACTTGAATGAATATACGTATGTCCATTGCAGTCGACGAGACATCTTTGAATTCAGAATGGCCCTGTAATTGCACATGAACACCTTATCTAGCACTCAGGAGTAATACACTCACCTTCAGCCACTGAGGAATGAGTGAGAGGGCAGGAACTGCACCGCTGAGCGCATTGATCAGGGCGAGCAACTCGAGCCAAAAAAACAGCCGCTCATTGTCGAAGAACAATTCCACTTCTCTCGCGAGTTCCTTGTCAAAGGATGTGGTTCGTACATGCGAAGTCCAAAATCTAGAGGAATATGATAAATATGGGGGGATGCATTTTGGATTCGTCCTTGCAGCCCAAGATTTAATCACAGATATTGAAGCGAAGACCGTGTTCCATCACTTGAAGTGACGCGAACGCAAGGTCGCGTGGCGCCTTCGACAGGTCGATGAAAAACTCTCCACTAGATATTTCGTCCGTCAAGAAATCATGGAAGGATGCGTGAAAGGGTCGAATTGGCGAATCTGGGTTCGTGGTGCTGCTCAGGAGGGAGCCCGATTCTCTTGTGTGCTGTACCATACAGGGTCAGCAACACTGTCAAGTCCATCGTGTTAGATGTGCCATAGGGGAGGACAATATATCAAGACGGATTCAAATGTTTTCAAAGTTGGTCATCGAAGGCGACACATGTTTGCAGAAGGGAGGCACCCTCTGATATTTAAACCGATGTAATCAAATTTTATTTCAAACAAGTACCTGGTTACATTGCTGGAAAAGATCTTGACCGACACTCCACGAAGCCTCAGTACTTTACAGTGCGTCAAGGATGACCTGTATAGATTCTCGATCGAGGAAAACGCGACTATAACCTGTCCATGTCTGTGCGTTCCAAATCGCCTTCAAGATAAGCGTGAAATTCGCTTTGAGGGATCGGATCTCGTATCTGACGAACTACCCTTCCTTGCCTGGAAAATATCAGTTCGTATCAAGCGAAGCATTGTGAGCTGTATCAGCTTGGCTCGTTTCTGTGAGTGTCCCGAAGTGCAGCTCAGACAATGGGATATATGCGCAGACGAAGGCATGCACTTCTGGTCGAATATTAACAGGCGTGAACAAAACATATGGCTAATCTTGGTAAGACGCAATGGCAGCACACATTGACTTAAAAATCTCACTTAGATATGATACACATACCTGAGGACTCCGTTCTTATGGAATGGATAGGGAGCTGGTACGGTACCTAGTCTGTTTTGACAGAATGACGGCGCCGCACATTGATCGAGTACTGAGTACCTTTCCAGGCAGATGTTAGAACACAGAACTGGTCCTGAAAATGAAATTTGCACAGATTGAGAAAAGCTCTGAGGATTGATGACGAGGTGCCGATCTTTATGAGGTTGTAAGTCCTATTTGTAGAAAATGAATGAGGAACAAAAAGGGGGGAACACGTACATCATTGGCAAATAAGCGAAGAGGATACGCAGAATTACCTTCGTCGTCAATGATGGAACCGATCGCGATAATTGTCCGCGCATCCAATAAATATATTCCGTCCTCAGCAGAAGCAGTGTCAGCACCAAATGTGAATAAATTGACACGAATATCTCCAATTTCTGGAGTGGCAATAAATGCGTCATAGCGCCAGTAATTTTTCCTGGCAATCTGATACCTGCTGGGGTTTTGAAGACCAACAACGCCGTGAAAAGAAGCAGAAGTCGCCATAATACTGAGCGCTGAACAAAGACCAAGAGAAAAAGGAGACGCTGAGGGCATGAGCGCGCCACAACACAGCATTACGCAGCAAACGGAAAGAGCCGCGAAGACGAAACAGCAAAGGACATGAGCGCAACACAGCATGACGTGGTGGACACCATCCGGCGGCATCTCGTGCTTATATATGTTAGAAAATAGGTAGTCAACGATATATGTTAAACAAAAAAAGTCGCTCAGAGATATTGTCTTTTCTATTCTTCAACTACATCAAACTCGCTTTCAGCATCTGCCTTCAATTCGAAGGAAGGAATGAGGGTGGCATATTCTGCTCGTTCCCGATCCGTTGTCCATGCTGCACTGTCGAAAATCAGCCTCTCCAGGGGATATTTGGACCGCGTCAAGAATTCCATAAACGATTCATGTGGCCACAGCCCCGTATGGCAAACTTCAAATACGCGAAGGTTGGGGAGTGTGATAACCTTGCATAGATCGAGTTCCCCGCTTAGGTTCCAATTCGCATCCCAAGATATGCATAAGGATTGAAGGTTGGTGTGCGTGACTGGTTCTGGAAGCTGAATTGGGTAGAATACTGCATTCATCTTCAGGTGAGAGAGGTTGGGACATAGACGGAGTAGGCGGGTGAATGCATCTAGTCCATCTATGCTGATCTCGATATGTGTGAGACGGGCCCATGCGAAATCTGTGAAGACATCTAATAGCTTGCGGTCGAACCATATATCCTGCATGTTAATCCTGCGCAGATTAACCGGCAATGTCGAGAGGGTGGGGTTAATAGCTCGCGCAGAATGATAGGGAATGTACTAGTGTATAGTGAGCTCCTTGAGTGCGTCAAAGTTTTCCATCATGAAGGGGCTGTTGCAGGATAGAATGATAAGCGAAAGAGACGAGATTCTCCGAACATATCGCTGGAGCATGGTTTGTAACTCCCTCCAGTCAGTGCGACACCTGAGTCTCAATGAGAGAGGACATTCTCCTGATCGCTTGAGCCAGGAGTCATAGCAGAAAGCTCTTTGCTGCCAGTTATTGTACCCGAATCTCAACTGCAGCCTGCACCATAACATAGGCAAGCCCACGGCAACCTCGCTCCATCGGCGACATATTGTGGTCAATAATATAGGAGCCAGTCTTGATGTATACAACAAATGCTCGTCTTCGGGAAGACAGTACAAGAAGATTTCTGAGAGAATTTCGGTTGGCAAGCGGCAAATGGGCGATGAAAGACTTGTGCGCGAAGTGTTGGACTGGACAATATCGGCCTTCACTTCAACGACTTGCGGTTGACCATAGCTGACCTCGTTCCCAACGATTTCAAGGCCCAAGTGCTCGTCTGTAATCATACCTGGCTATTAAAATAAATGTGTATTGTTATATTCAGATATCAATACCTCCAAAACCAAGTACTTACAGGTTTCCGTGGCTCACCAGTTGGGATCGATGGTGAATCGACGTTTGAGATGACCGCCTCAAGGCTTAAGTCTTCGCCTATAATGACATCCAGCTGTTGAAGCAGTTATATTCAGATGCCAATACCTCCAAAACCAAAGACTTACCGGTTTCTGTGGCTTGTCAGTAGTATCTGAGACCGATGGTGATTCGACATTCAGATTGAATGTTTGCATTTTAACGCGAAAGAGGTTGAGAGGTTGGAAATAGAGATTTGAAGGAGGAAACAAGTCTGATGTTCCACCAACCGTTGTGGCCCTATTTAAATCAACACCTCGCGAACCACAGGTCTACAACAAACACACCTTGCTATTGTAGTTTCTCATCACCGGCCTTTGGGAAAAACAATTGTTGCACAGGTAGTTAGTGTTGGCACTGTAGAATTGTGGAAAGATGATCATGCTGGTTTCGGTACGTCAATCGGTGCCACTAGGCCATTCAAAACTTTTCATGTCTTCATGTCATAGCAATGGAAGGATGTAGAACAGACTTGTCGACTGAGCTGTGCCCTTTATTTTTCCTATAGTAGCCTTTCGTTTTCGTTGTGATAGTTGATAGGCATGAAGGTACTTACAAAATTCTTTGTTCAATTCGAGTCTCCTTGGCACTTCTCCATATCCCTACCGCACGTAACTGAAATTTCAGCCATGAATAAAGATCAGTTATCATTTGGTTGTCCTATGACCTTACTATTCTTCTCCTGCAAGTGTGCACCTTACAGCTCGTGGTGCGCTGTGCACATTAAAAATCCCATACCATTTTGGTGATGTCTCTCTAGGGATGAACTTGGCATTAATGATTTCGGACATGACGACTGAAATGTGAATAACCATTTGAATGGATTTTAGACGGCCGTCGACACGAGTACAGCAAAATTTGGTACGCGTCTTTGCGTCTTTGAAGTTTGGGGAAGAAAATCTGTTTCGGGTTTGATCTCGGAGCGTATCCGAATCCCGGTAAACTCTGAATCTTGTTCGGTCAGCAAGCTGTTTATCTCCGTAACACTTACACACCACTTGGCCTACACACACAGAATCGTTCAAAAATGCCACCTGGTTAAGAGATTTCAAATGAGGTCAACCAGCTCTTCGGCATTTCATAGCAAGATCGTAGCCTCCAATTTTCAGCTGATGGATTGTGAATCTACCGTGAACTCTCCTTCGACGAAGACAAGTTTCATACTCTGAATTTCTTCTCGACTCACAATTCGTTGCCCCTTAGCTTGGGAAAACCACACGAGATGCGCGCGAGTGAACACTGCTCCAAGGTCATATATTAATGGTCAACAAGGACATGCTGTACGATGCACAGCCGTCCGGAAGATATAAATATGGACTTGACGTGGAATGCATGCCCTGTGACATACTCATCGCTATTCGTCCTTGCTAGTATCCTGGTAAGATGATAACCCATATGTGCATCACAAGCACTGTTGTCCTGACGTTGAACTAGCAGACAAAGCACGGCAGCTCTCGAATCAGAATCACTCTTGACCTTTCAGGGCCCGAGGAGATCTCACCGAACACATCCATTGCCGGACATACCTGTCCGGTATGTGGTCATGCTCTCCCATTCATCTACATCACACCGTTCTTCACTACAGTCCGATGCAACATGCCGTACCGTGCACCGTAAACCAGTAATAATACCTGTCATGTCTCCCATCCCTCACCCACCGAGACCTTTGCCTACAAGAGACCCACATGCTTTTCTTCGCTTTCTACGCGAGATTCTTCTCTCTTCTCGTACAGACGCGGTTAGCACCAATGAGCCTCGTAATCCCTTAGACGTATGTTTCTCACACCTGTTTGCTTCTCACTTGACTAGACGTTTCTCTTGCAGTTCCCTGCTACATCCCCCCTACCGCGTTCACTTACACAACCAGACGAGAGCGTGAGTAGGGCCTTTCATCATTGTATATTAAGCTCACATCCTTGCAGTCTCGACTTGCACCGGCACCAGCCACCACCCAATCATCCGTCATCAATGCTTCCCCAACCCTCAAATCCAGCTTACATCGAATATCAACCTGGTGGCCCTTTGAGACAGATCATACATCGCCAGCGATCGTCGATGTTCCTCTCGCGCCAGGTAAACTGGTATGCACCTCTCGTTTTTCCTTTCATGTTCCAAATCCAATACATCCATTGCAGCTCCCCTTCACTTGGGTGTCAAGCAGTTTCAACCAGACATCGTATCTCTCGCGCCTACCGGGTTACCTGACGGTGCACTTGATTCGTTTTGCATGGATACGTGATATAGAAGGCCAAGATCGTGAGCATCAATTACTCCCAGTTCTGCCTCATGTCTCACGATCTTCCAGCGCAAAGTGAAGTTTGCGTCAGATTTTGATGCACTGGAAGTAGTGACCGATGAGCTGGAATCAAACCTCACGCCGGTGTCCAGCCGGCTAAAGTCTATCGAGAAAGAGCGTGCCAAGTGATGGAAGGTGGTGCAGGAGGCGTCGTGATCGTCTAGGCCTGCAGAGGAGAATACAGATGTTGAGACAGGGCCTGCGAGTGAAGGTGCCGGGGGACCTGGAGGAGGGGAGTGTATCGTGCGCGGGAGCTACAGGAGCTGGAGGCGTTGGCCGATGCCGATGTGAAGAATGGAATTGGCTAATATGAATAACACATTTGGCCGCATCTATACTCATGTAAGCCAAGTACCTCGATCTGGGAATCATCGATCATCAAATTCAATCACATGCACACTGGCAAGCTCCTAATCAGGCTGTACAGAATGGAGGCTGCATTTGCCTTTTACTGTGATCTCTAACGCAGGACATGGGTGTAGCGGGACTTTGGGAGGTTTGTTACATGAATTAACATGAAGTTTTGCTCTAAGACACAGTCTACTAGGTGCTACGTCCTGCTGGACAAACGCAGTCATTAACACATCTATCTGTTACCCAAGGGTTCGAAGCCAATGCTGGTGGTCGACGGGGCTTTCGCATAGGAATTGATGCCTCAATTTGGTTCTTCCACGCCGCATACAGTAAAGAAGGGGAGAATCCAGAGCTGCGCACGCTCTTCTTTCGTTGTTCCAGACTCATGAGTATGCCTCTTCTCCCACTCTTCGTTTTCGATGGTCCGAAAAGACCATTGGTCAAGCATGGAAAGAGAGTGAGCGGTAAGGCGCACTGGCTCACTACTGGGATGAAGAATATCATTGCTGCTTTCGGATTTGAATGGAGGACAGTGCATGTACTATGCAGAAGGGGTGACAAAATGAATATTTACCACACACAGGCTCCCGGCGAAGCTGAAGCTGAGCTTGCGTATCTGAATCGCATTGGAAGCATCGATGCTGTCCTCTCTGATGATGTCGACAACTTTCTATTTGGTGCTACCATGGTCATTCGCAAGTAAAGTCTCCCACCTGAGAAATCCTCCAAACACTGACTCTTGCATAGTCCCAGTAATATGCTTTCCGGAAACCGTGCGCATCCGATAAAAAATGCTGATGGACATGATGACGGAAACCACGTCGTGACATATCGTGCCAGTGATCTTCTCTCCCATGACGACATCCATCTCTCGCAAGGAGGCTGTATCCTAATTGGCCTCCTTGCTGGCGGAGACTACCATCAGGCTGGAGTTCAAGGCTGTGGCAAGCTCATTGCTGCCACCCTTGCACGTTGTGGATTTGGTGACCAGCTACTTCAAGCTGCAAGCTCCCTCAGTCACAAAGAGCTAGAGAAATGGCTTGGCACGTGGCGTGACGAAGTGCGCAAAGAACTGCGCACAAACAAGAGTGGTCTTATTGGATCGAAAAAGCCAGCGCTCGCAAAGGCGATTCCTGATGATTTTCCTGATGTCGATATTCTACTATCCTACACCAATCCTATCACGAGCGAGACAGAGGGCAAACCTGTGACAGACTATACTTGGGAACAAGAGCCCGACATCGGTAAAATTGCTCAACTTTGCGAACTGTACTTCGAATGGGGTGTGAAGGATGTCATTATCAAGCGTTTTCGCACAATTTTGTGGCCGAGCATTGTACAACATATCCTGCGGCGTGGCGCAATAGAAAATGATGAGAAGAGGCGCAAGGGTTTACCAATGAGCCCCATAACGTGCAAGACAATAGGCAAACCATCTCCAGGAACATCCTCGAAGGTGATTACCAAGTACTTTTCGTCAGTCAGCTCCCCTAACAAAGACAATCGAAAGGAAAAAGAGTACAATAACACTGAATCTGAAGTAGAAGAAGCCAAGCTGATTAGAAAGATTCATTCCTCACGACGTCATGCGTCCACAGACGGCATTCTTGAGTACCGACTGGAAATTGCCCCTGCACAGTTCGTACAGCTGGCTAGGGATGGTGTCCGAGGAACGAGGCCCCAAATCAAAGTAGATGCTGCTTTTGATGGCTCTGACAGCGATGATGAGGATGAGGATGGCGGAAAGCAAAAGGGCAAGAGCAAGAGCAAGGGGAAGGGAAAGAAACCTCCACCAGACCCAGAGAGCCACCTTCGTGTATGGATGCCAGCATGTATGGTGCGGACTGTGGAGCTGGAACTTGTTGAAGCCTTCGATGACATCCAGCGCAGAAAATTGGAGAAAAAGTCCAAGCAATTGAACATGACAGATGGCAAGAAGAAGGAACCCTTCACTTTGCAGGGAGATGAGGATGCTCTCCTTCTGGCTCCTCCTATGATGAAACCTACCCATCAGATGACGATGGAATGGCAGGACAGCAAGCTTGTTACTCCCTCCCTCCCAATCATCAGTGCTGCTGAAAATTCTTTTCTGGAGCGTGAGAGTGTTGTTCACATTGATATGTCCCAGGAATCCCAAGGCAGTTCTCAGGAACATACGAAAGATTCCCCACAAGCCTGGATAACCCACTCTAAAAAAAAATCACACCAGCAAACATCCTTGCATTTGTCATGTTTACATTCAATGTCATCTATACAGCAGGTGTGGAAGTTTAACAATATCAATGATAAGTTCTAACAATCCTTTCACACAGCCCACAAAATCCATTTGTGCTCATATGTCCCAGGGCCAGGAGTCCTTACAAACAGGCTCCAAGAAACATACTAAGTCACCTGAATCTGAATCCCTCCAATCCTACACAATCAAATCACCAAGAAAATCACTGCAGCAGACATCTCCAAGCTTGCCCACATGCCTGAATTCACCTTCATCTACACAGTTGATTGAAGATATAATTGATATCTCCAGTGATTCTGATGTACCATCATCGCCCACAAAAATTTCTATCAAGACAGCCTCATCACTCACCAGGGAAAAAGTGAAGAAGAGGAATGGTATATCTCCTGCCAAAGACAAACATCTTGATTTTGAGGCAACACTCAGGGACAAATCAGTGAGGGTTGTGGCAGAGAATGATATAATTGATTTGACTTGATTAATCTGATTGCTTATTATTATTATTTATTCTAAAATCCTTGTTTATTGTTGGAGTGGGCTATGCCTGAAGACTCTGCTATTGAATGACAATGAAGACCTGAACCTCTCTACTGCCTCTGGGCGCTCTAGCGACTCTCTCCTCGGCTAAACATGGCTCAAACACCACCAAACACTCCTCTACTCTCATGCCTTGCCTAGAGGACCCCTACTCCATGTGCCCCCCTTTGAAAACAGTGACGTATCTTCTTCGCCTTGTTCTTCGTCTGTACCCTGGTCTTGGCTATTTCTGTTTTGGTTTGCATTCTCGTTTGTGTTTCTATCTTCTTCATTCTGTGGTTCTGACTCTCTCCTTTTCTGCTCTTCTGCTAGCTTAGTGCCCTCCCTTGGGTGAAATGCTCTTAGTTGTCGTGCATGGAATTCACCTGATAATGGCTCGCCATTGGTTGTTTCCAGACAGTATGAGTTCCGTATTCGCTCAATTACATCAGGCATTTGACTGTACTATGACAAAGCTTTAGCTAGCATTATTTTATGTATAATATGTATAACATGTATCATAATTGTAGATCACATGACAAAGGAATAGATAGGCAGACTATGTAGGTGTGATCTGCCAAAGCTGTAATATTGACAAGCCTGTGGTACTAAGTTGCGATCTACTAGCATACTGATGTGTTGTTGTCAGATGTATCTACTCTTATATATGCTGTTACAGTAGGCTTATCTCCTATTCATTTTCTTTACTCATTGTATTACATCACGACTGCTTACTGCCGTCACTAGATGACTTACGTTTCCTTTCTTGAACCACTTATCTCTTGTCGCGCATACATGCTTAATTAGGTAGTCATCTCCTGTTGTTATGCCTGCCCTAAATCTTTCCTAGGATTCACTATAAATACGCGCCTTTGTACTATGTAGTTCTTTACTTTAATCTTACTGGGTTTTACCTGATAACTTGATTTCCTTCGCCTAAGCCTTCCAAGCTTAGTCGTCCGAACTGATATCTGACTTAGAGCACTCCTCTTCATCAGTCTGAACCTTTGAACCTAACCCAAGGTTGTACCTTGCCATTAGTCGTTAACTTCGCAAAGCAGGCTTCATTGTCGTTGCGTTGTTAGACCAGACTCAACCATGAAGGCTCTCTTTTGAGTCTAGGTTGTTAGAACCCATCCCAGTTTGTAACAAAAGATTAAAGTCCTTATCTGACCGTCGCCATCTGTGATGCCCCTTATTGATACCAGTCCAAGATGAGCTCTTGGCAGCGAACGTTCTGGTGGGAAAGAGACCCTACCCAGCCAGATCTTGAACCAGAAGAACTGGATACTCCGGAAGAAGAATTTCATGCGGCTCCCGAGTCGGCTATCACTGAACCCCACCTGATCCCCACTGATATTGAAGATAGTTCGAGCTCTACCTCAACTTCCTCTTCAGACGAATTCCCAGAAGAAAGACCCCCTCGACAACTATTGGCCCACCCCAGCCTTAGGATGTCTCACATCACTAAAGAAGTCGAACTCCGCACTGGAGCCCCCGTTGCCTTTGATAGTAACATCAGAAAAGCCTCACGATGGTTGCATTCCGTGAAAGCATACTTTACTGTTAATGCCGTGGTCTACTCCACTGATGAGAAAAAGGTAGTCACCGCCCTTGCCTATATGACGGAAGGGATGGCCTCATCTTGGTTGGATACCTTTTACCAATTATGCGAAGGAAGGACAGCCAAGTACGGGACTTGGGCTGACTTTGAAAAAGAATTTCAGGAGATGTTTATCCCCGCTGATGCGAGCATAGTCGCGCTCAACAAGATCCAGAAGCTCAAACAGCTTGGAAGAAGTCTCATGTCCTATGTCACCGAGTTCCGCTCACTCGTAGCAGTAGCCAATGTCAAGGAATCACATGTTCTTATCCATATGTTCAACCTAGGACTAAACGACGACCTCGTGAATGCTGTTCATCTCATGGGAGAAATCCCTACCGACTTTGACAAGTATATTACTGCCATTACCAAGATTGATAGCAATATTAATCGCGGTAAGACTACCATTGCCCTCACCCGCGCCAACCGATACCGCAACTACCGCCCCCAACCTAGGAAGAAGGATGATGACGCAATGGATGTAGACCATCTCGACGAAGAAGAACATGCCAATTGCATGGCTAAAGGCCTATGCTTCATGTGCAGGAAGCGTGGCCATCGTGCCAATAGCTGCCCGGAGAAAAAGAAGAAGAAGGTCCCAGTTAGGCAGGAGAAGATCGAAGAAGAGGACGATGAGACGGAAAATCGCCGTCTTGCGGAGGATTTTTGATGTGGAAGACTGGTACAACGTCAGTATCTTCCAATGTAACAGTAAGACTTGTACAGGCTATTGGAGAACGAAAGGAACTGCGCGTTCCGATGACCCTTATTTCCAAAACTTGTCTGAAAACCGTCAAAACCACCGCCGTTGTTGACTCAGGAGCAGCAGGAACCTTTATCTCTGAAGATTTCGTCAAACTCCACAAAATTCGAACCCACCGACTTTCTAAACCCTTCAAAGTAACCACTGCTGATGGTAGTCTGACCAAAGGCGGCCCGATTACGCATTATTGCATACTGACTGTGAAAATAGACGATTGTGCCATGATTGGCAAGTTCAATGTCACGCGCCTCGGAAAACGCGACCAGATTCTACTAGGAATCCCATGGTTACGGGCTATGGATCCCGTCATCCATTGGAAGGCGGGAACACTTTCCCTGCCTAGGACTCCTAAGTCCGACCTGATCGAAGAAGACGTCAATAAAGAACGAGAAAAGAATAGACTACCCCTCCTTTTCCAGAAGAAGAAGCCAAAATATGAGCATTCCCAGCTCAAGAAGTCAGTGAAACCTGAATGTGTTGACTCCACGGTCCCGACGAAAGTCGAACCAGTGACACCTGAACGCATTGACTCCATGACTTACCCTTCCGCATCCATTGAGGAGATTCCCAATGAGGAGATGAAAGTTCTGGAAGAGACGGCCCCCATCTTCGATACTAAAGAAGATATTTGGGGAAATTACAAACCCATGGTAACCGACATCACCACCTATCAGTTACAAGACGAAGATGTCCTTATCGAATATTCAGAAGACGGAATGGAGATGCGCCTTATCGAGAATGTTTCCCTCGACTCCCCTCTCACTAAAGACGGTACTTCCAAGAACGAGATGAAATTCAGCAATAAAGCCCAACAGTTCGCCATCGCAGGAGCACATAGCGAGGTAGAACAGAAAAAGAAATCGTTCGAAGAATTGGTACCCAGCTATCTCCATGATTTCCGTGATATTTTCGCTAAGGATGGCCTCAATCGGCTCCCTCCTGAACGACCTGGAATTGATCATCCTATTGAAACAAAACCCGGCTTCATCCCGAAAACGTCGAAGATTTACCCTTTATCTGAAAAGGAACGGTCAGTGGTCAAGGCATTTATTGATGAGAATAAGAAGAAAGGTTTTATCTCTGAGTCGAAGTCCCCCCAAGCGAGCGGGTTCTTCTTTGTTGGCAAGAAGAGTGGAGAACTTCGCCCTTGTCAAGACTACCGGTACATCAACGATTGGACGATAAAGAACTCTTATCCACTCCCCCTCCCTCTCACGCTGATCGCTCAATTGCACAACACCAGGTATTTTACTAAGATGGATGTCCGATCTGGGTATAACAATATCCGGATCCACCCTGATGATCGATGGAAAGCAGCTTTCACTACGGAATTTGGATTATTCGAGCCCAATGTCATGTTCTTCGGCCTCTGTAGCTCGCCAGCTACATTCCAAGCATACATGAATCAAACCTTTCAGCAGGAGATTAACAAAGGATGGCTAGTAATCTATATGGACGACATCCTTATCTTTTTGAAGACGCTGGACGAACATCAGAGCCGGACTAGAAGAATACTGGAGATAATCCGTCGGGAGCAGTTATTTTTAAAACCGGAGAAGTGTACTTTCGATGCCGAAGAAGTGGAATATCTTGGCATGATCATCAAACCAGGCCACGTCACCATGGACCCCACTAAACTCGATGGAATTAGAGATTGGCCCGTCCCCACCACAGTAAAAGAGACTCAGTCCTTTTTGGGATTCTGCAACTTCTACCGGAACTTTATCTTGCACTACTCTGACCTTGCACGCCCTCTAATAGATCTCACGAAGAAAGATACCCAGTTCTCGTGGACTGATGTGTGTAACGAATCATTCCTGACCCTGAAAGATTGTTTCCTTCGTCAACCGGTCCTTCGAAACCCCAACCCTACTCGCCAATTCGCAGTTGCAACCGACGCTTCCCTCGTGGCTACCGGAGCAGTGCTCCTCCAAACTGATGATAACGGACAGTATCATCCATGCGGCTACCTGTCCCAGTCCTTGAACCCAGCAGAACGAAACTACCAGATCTTTGATAGAGAATTGCTCGCTGTCATCCGTGCACTCACTGAATGGCGTCATTACCTTGAAGGAAACCCACACCCGGTTGTCATATTCACTGATCATAAGAACCTGCTCTATTTCCGCACAGCCCAGAAGCTGACTCGTCATCAGGCACGCTGGCAGTTGATCCTTTCCATGTTTGACATTGAACTTCACCACGTCCCAGGAACTAAGCTAGTTGCCCCTGATGCGTTATCTCGTAGACCTGATCACCATCCTACAGATTCGGATAATGCGGACGTCACTCTTCTCCCTGATACCATGTTTGTCCGCCTTCTTGACGACTCGCTACGCGATGCCCTTTCTATGGATGACCCCTCCTCTGACCCCATATTCTCCACTGCTTCCGATGCCTTGAACGGCCTTTGTCTCCCCCCTATGAAGTCGGCATTGTTTGACTGGAAGATTGTCGACAACGTCCTGTATTACAAGGATCGTGCCTACGTCCCCCCTACCACTCGCCACAACCTGCTCAGACGTCTCCATGATCACCCCACTGCGGGGCATCCCGGTCGTTTTAAAACCGAAGAACTTGTTAAGTGAGACTTTTGGTGGCCGGGCCTTGGTGCCTACATTCGGAAATATGTTGAGGGTTGCGCCCTTTGTCAGCAAATGAAGGCAGACACCCACCCGGTGACCCCCCCCCTTGTTCCCATCTCTTCCAATGCAACGGTACCCTTTGCTTCCTTATCGGTCGATCTCATCACGGATCTCCCTCCCTCTGGTGGATTCAACTCTATTATGGTCATGGTCGACCACGGCCTTACGAAGGGGGTGATTATTACTCCCTGCCTGAAAACCATCACCTTGGAGGGCATAGCAAAACTTTTCTTCAAGCACGTTTACCGCAGATTTGGACTCTATGATAAGATTATCTCTGACCGGGGCCCTCAGTTCGTCTCCAAATTCTCAAAAGCTCTTGCCAAACTCCTCGATTACACCATTGCACCCTCTACCGCTTATCATCCGCAGACCAATGGACAAACCGAACGCCTCAACCAGGAACTAGAGATGTACTTGCGGATCTATTGCCGAACCAACCCTGAGACATGGGTCGAACATCTTCCTCTCGCCGAATTCGTTCACAACCACAGAAAGCATGATTCCCGTAATGCCTCGCCATTCTATCTTATGATGGGATACAACCTGAGATCATTACCCCATACCCTAGCATCATCGTTGGTTCCAGCAGCCGAAGAACGCGTAAGACTTCTGCAGAAAGCCCGAGAAGAAGCCATCGCGTGTCACAATATTGCTATGCAGCGAATGGCAGAACAATCTCACGGAGTAAAGTATACACCTTGGAAAGTTGGCAATAAGGTTTGGCTATCGGCGAAGAACTTAATCGTCCCGATACCAAAGAAGAAGCTCGGACCGAAGAAATATGGACCTTTCCCGATCAAAGCCGTACTCAGCCCGATCACTTTCACACTCCAGCTCCCAGAACAATGGCAAATTCATCCCACGTTCCATGCTTCGGAATTATCGTCTTATTGCGAAACTGACGCACATGGTCCGAACTTCCTAGAACCGCCACCTGACATTATCAACGAAGAAGAAGAATACGAGGTTGAGGCTATCCTTGCCCATAAAGGAACGGGTAAACGAAGATGCTATCTCGTATCTTGGGTTGGCTATTCCTCGGCTATTAATGAGTGGATCCCAGAAGAGAATCTTGGTAATGCCTCCGAGATAACAAAAGTATATAAGAAGAAGCACAAACTCACCTAATCTCTTCCAATGTACTCCGGTGACATCGTCTGGCAACTCTCTGACTACCTTCGCCTTATCAAGTTCATTGCTCTCAAATTCCTCACCCTCGCCAATAACTTCATTATGAGCTCTTCCTCCGACATCACCTCCGACCTTGCATCCACCTTTGTCTCGCTTGATTCCTACCTTGACACTGTCACTAAAACCCTTGACTCCACCAACCTCATTAACCAAGAAGTACGCGCTACACAGAGCGCTTCACCTGTATCCACTGCCTCCTCTGACTACTTTGCTATCCTAGAAGAAGTAGAAAACCAGACTCTTATCGAGGCAGCGTGCCTTGACATCCAGTACTCTAAAGATATCAATGAACGCCTTGCCCAGCATGATGCTACAGCCGTCGGGCTCCTCATCAACATTGTCTGAGCCGCTGAGCTCGTTGAACGAACTGCCAGAATCCTCCCCAACCCTCGCCACACCAGCATCCTCCTTCATTTACAGAGGCATATTAGGAACCTCGCTATACGTCTTATGCCTGATGACGCTAAAAATATTATTCGTGAAGTTGTCCATGAAGTATGCGAACAAATTATTAAGAACCCAGTCCTGCATCCCCACTCCCCTGATACACCTCTTCCTGTACCTCCGCCAGTTGAAAGTGTTACTTCCGCTTCACCTGAGAGTATTACTCCTGGCTTACGCACTATGTCTCTTTCGACGATGGCTGCATTGCAAGTGTTGCAGGAAACGGCTCCTCCACTTAACGAACCAGCCCACCCCCTCCGAAGAACGCATCGTAGACACTCCTCTGGAAACACCCATAGAACTAGAGTTGCACATGCCTCTGCTCCTTCCCCTCCCGACCTTACCAACCGCAATCGTGAATGTTCTGCATCCCCAACGCCCGTTACCGCACCCTGCATCACCATCGTAACCACCAATCCTGACAACAACTTCATCTGTCGTCACTGTCGTGATCCTGGGCATCGTCACAAGAATTGCCCAATGTATCACTGTCGTGTCTGTCGTGCCTATGCACCAGGCCATTTCTCCGTCTTCTGTAAACAGCTTAAGGGCGAAGCTGTCCTTCCTATTGATTGGAAAGACCCGGAATTCTATAGCGCCCTTGCTCGTTGGGAAGCTGACCGAGATGCTGCAGACCTCTGTGTCACCGAAGAGCAAGACGCTCTTCTTCACCGCGACTATGACTGTGACCACACTCTTTACGATAATACTGATTGATGAAGTCGGTGACTTCACGATAAAAACGGGGTAATGTTACAGTAGGCTTATCTCCTATTCATTTTCTTTACTCATTGTATTACATCACGACCGCTTACTGCCATCGCTAGATGACTTACGTTTCCTTTCTTGAACCACTTATCTCTTGTCGCGCATACATGCTTAATTAGGTAGTCATCTCCTGTTGTTATGCCTGCCCTAAATCTTTCCTAGGATTCACTATAAATACGCGCCTTTGTACTATGTAGTTCTTTACTTTAATCTTACTGGGTTTTACCTGATAACTTGATTTCCTTCGCCTAAGCCTTCCAAGCTTAGTCGTCCGAACTGATATCTGACTTAGAGCACTCCTCTTCGTCAGTCTGAACCTTTGAACCTAACCCAAGGTTGTACCTTGCCGTTAGTCGTTAACTTCGCAAAGCAGGCTTCATTGTCGTTGCGTTGTTAGACCAGAGTCAACCACGAAGGCTCTCTTTTGAGTCTAGGTTGTTAGAACCCATCCCAGTTCGTAACATATGCAGCTTCTAATGGCAAGATGTGTAATCAATGACAATGTGACAGGGGAATATATTGAATTGTTGTGCACCATCAAGCTGGTGATTTGCTTCCAAGTCTATCTAGCTTTAGATAGGCAGCTTCCGATGGCAGAAGCCACCGTCAATGGCAGTATGCCAGGATGTGATATATCTTGGCTATAGTCTATCAAGATGCTGACTTAATGTCTACTGCTATGGGGGTGGCCTCTAGTGGTGGGGTGTATAATCACCAACAATGTGATCAGGGATGATATAGAGTTACCATGCCTATCAAGATGCCAATCAACTACCAAGCACATCTGGCTTTAGATAGGCAGCCTCCAATGGCAGAAGTCACAATCAATGACAGTATGGGGGGAATAACATTGAGTTATCATACCCTATCAAGCTGCTTACTCTCAACCAAACATATCTGGTGATACAGGGGCAGCTTATGATGGCAGGAGCTACCATTAAAGACACTAAGTTGAGCTCTGACACCAGGTTACAAATATTATCAAGATGACAGTCTTCAACCAATTGTGTCTAGTGTTACATTGACCACTCACCATGGCATAAATCACCATCAATGACAGTGCATCAAGGAATGCCATTGAATTATCATACCCTATTAAGCTGATTAGGATGGCAGGAGCTACCATCAGTGACACTGAGTCGAGTGCTGACATTGGATTATGAAAGCCTATCAAGATGCTGTTATTTAACCCAGCATGTCCATTATTACATTCACAGCTTCTGTTATGGCGGAAGCTACCATTCTGCATCAAGATCTGATTGAGTTACCTCACCACATCAGGTTGGGACATTTTGTTCACAATTATAACGTCATGTAGGAAGACCATATCAATTGCATAATGGGACAATACAGTTATGAAAAAAACTAATTAAGTGACATTAGTGGCAGCTTGTTCTTGCAGGGCAGCGCATTTTTCCTGAATCTTTGACAATGCGCTGTTTTTGCTAATACTATGCTGCGAAGAAGAAGAATTTGGAAAAATGCGACTATGCAAGGCGTTAACTTAGATGGCTTCAAGTTGATAAGACCACAAACTGTGTCCACCATGTCATAAGGTCCGCCACCTCCTCACATTCATCAGGATCCTCCAGCAAGTCAAGTATGCTATGGTAGAAATTTTTGGAGTCTGTTACAGTGTCGGTACGCAAAAATACTGACGAGGAGCTTAACGAAAAGCATACCTAAAGAAACAATCAGCGGAGGAATGCATGTGAAATCAGATTTACGTGCCTGCATAGCAATATAAGCCAGGGATGCTTGAGTCACAGATTTCATGCCGTGAAGGTAAGTGTTGCCGGAGCGCGTAGCCTTGGGTTCCTTATCTACCGAGCTTGGAGGCGTAAATACATGTTTGTAACCCTGAAAAGAACTTGAAGTGAGAACATCATCACAGATAAAATAAGCTTATGAAGATGAGGATCTCACTGCGCAGTAAACCTTTCCACGGATCTTCAGAATCATACTCATACCCAGCATATAAGAACACGGGCCACTGGTCACCACAAACTGAGGTTTCACCGCTCTTCAGACCCTGCTTTGTTCTGGGAAGAGTTGTAGTTTGTAGTTAAATATGAAGGTGAAAAGACTTACTCTGCATCTGACCAATCAAGTCCTGCGGAGCAGAGCAACGCACTGGTGACTTCATGATTGAACCCACGGTCATACTTAATATTCCAGGAGAGGGGTGGTATGACCACCTGCCCTCTGGGCACAAGCCATTTGAGGATGGCAGACTTGAGGGTCTTAGTATCATCCACTTGTGCACTAGAGGCTCCTTTACCTAACTACAAATGATGAGTATAACAATCTTTCAAAATAAAGAACTTACCAGTTCTCCCACGTGAATAATATCCTCCTCCTCACCCCTCATCAGACGATCTAAGAGACCTGGATAGGAATCTATTAAATTCATGAATACTCTATGTTCTCGTTGAACACTGCCAATGATTAAAATTAGTTTTTTCAAGGTCCTGGCGGGATGTAATCGTCAGAATTGTACTTACTCAGCTGGATAATCCTCAATGTCAGAATCTTGTAATTCTTCAAGTTGGAGTATACCGGAAGTGAGGAGAGCAGTATAATTGCATAGGGCAAACACTGTGCGGCCAAAATGCCGACCATGAAGGACAAGGGGATTTGATGAAGTCCTGATGGAAGGGGTGAGTCAGGAAGCAGTACACCCCTTAAAATAGCACTTATGCCTTTTTACACAGGCCTGTATGAAGGGCTGAAGCACCACGCTTACGCAAAGAATCACCGGAAGAGGGATTGTTTTCGTCGCTACTCATAAAGTTGAACTGGGGGTCTAATACTAGTGGTAAACATACTTTATATGCCCAAAGGTTCAATGACATGCCAAAAAAATCTTGCCATCCGAGCACCATAGATATGTGGATTATCTAGCATGTCAGAAAAAGCCTGCCCATCTAGGTGCCATAAGTATCATGATGGCTGAAAATTTAAAAAAAAGTCTCACCATACGAGCACCATAGATGTCATAATGAAAAAAAATTCGTGATGCTAGTGCCATACATTTTCAATGGCGCATTATCCCAACAGGACAGTCATAATTGACTGGTAGATATAAACATATGTGCACTGCGACCAACTACCTCATTTGAGACCTCAGACGCCCGACTCACCCTCCTTGAAGGGTCTGTGACCCTGCGTCCAGTTGAAAGGACTTTTACACTAAAGTAAGTTCATTAGATGAGATTCCGCACCAAACGCATCAGATAACCTTCAGTTTCATAACTTCCTCGATGCACATGCTGAGAAGATCTGATGAAGATGGGCTACACAGCACTGATTGCGAGTGAGTAATGAATATCAAGCATTTTAGAAACCAGAATGAACATTACCTCCTCCCCCAGGATGTTCCCTGAAATAAAGCAATTGGTCAATGCTGGAATCCAGGCCACAGGTGAGATTGTTTGCTGATGCAAGACTGGCGGGTCTGAACATTTCCTAGGCACTGACGAAGAATCCAAGGGCGAACTAGAATCTGAGCTGTGTTGTGTCAAGGAACAGCTAAGGGGCGCGCAAATAAATATCACTTACCTCATAGAACAGGTAGAGATGTACAGACATAGATGGCTGGAAGAGTACCACCGTGTGGAGAACCTCGAGCTCCACATGCCAGATGGCATCAATATACCCCACCTTGATCAAATACCACAAGGTGCCCCTTCTCCCGCCTTCTCAGCAGAGTTCTGCAGTTTGGATGAAGGTTTTGGGGGTCATGGATCGTGATAGCGACCATGAGGGCGCGGGCTGCATGGTCATCTAATATCAAGATCTGATTTAAAATTGTATATTGAAGAGTTGAGAGTATGCTTACTATGGTGCAACTTTGACTCAAAGGCAATGCATTTTTGAATGACCCCGCCGGACGTGAAACAACGGCGAGCAGCCGCAATGCTGTGACTTTATTAACATTGTGAGGATACTATGACATCAAGAGACAGTCATGTATATCTTAAGTCAAATACAAAGTACAAAGTTAACGTTAAGTACAGTACAGTGAACAATATGTAAGATAAAGTACATTGAAGGTTGGGAAGAAATTCAGTTAGTGCAGGAAATGCGATAATATAGTGAACAACTATATTTAAACTCAGCTGGCATTTGGCGCCAGCCAGCACCTTACTAATCGGGTGCTTTGGAAAGGTAAAATACAAAGTACAAAGTTCATGTTAGGTATAGTACAGTTAAGACCAATATATATGTACCGTGAGGTGATGAAAGTTAGGAAGAGGTTCAGTAGTTGCAGGGAACACAATAATATAGTGAACAGCTATATTCAAACTCAGCCGGCATTTGGTGCCAACACCTTACTAATTGGGTACTGCTGGCTGGGTCTGAATATGTAGTCATTCAGTATATCAACTGTGTCCTTTGGACAACAGGCTCTTTTTGGACTTTGATGTTTCTGTCGATACTATATATTTTTAGCGCAAATGTGATTAAGTAGAGTAGTACTTGTGAGTTATAAGGGAGCTTTGGCATGCAGTGCATGCAGCCTTGTAGTCACTATTGTATGGAGGGTCTTTATTATTTTTGCATATTTCACCACTGCCTACTATGTTATCGGTGGGCTTGACTTCGCCATAATGCGTCTCTGCCATGCCCACTGGTCCACAACCCTTCAATTCTTGCCGTTGTGCCGTCATTCCACAATGTCAATAATTTGCACCCTGATTTATGCAAGACAATAATTCAATACTGCTGCAGTGGGTCCATAACCACAATTCACTGTGGTAAGTATTATCTAATCCAGAATAGTTGTTCACTATAAATGCTGATCTCCTGCGTCTTGATATCTTCTTTCTCCTACCATCACCTTGAATACAAATACGATACGATAATTACTAGTACTACAGATAACATAGATTTTTTCATAACGTAGTATGTGAATCCTGAAGTTCATTGTATGTATAGCTGAATTGATCATACCACCCAGGCTTGAAATAATGTTAAAACGCCCTGCGTCTGGTGATGAACTGCCCCCAAAGCAACATTGCTCAATTCAAAGTAAGTTGTGATTTGATATACTAACAGTTGTCATTCATGAGCACAATATACAGGAAATAATGCTCTGTGCAATAATGGTGCTTGGGAAATTCTTGAGAAATTCCTTCAAACAGCCATGTTGTTGTCTGAAATGGATGATGCGCTTGCAGTGTACCTCGGCGTTTGCTATTCTGCAGATGACTGGGTGGAACCCCGACATCTGTTGTTCTCTGGTGATGAAGACAACGCCAAATCTGTAGAGAACCTCATGGCACTGAAAAAAACATATATACCGGATACACCAGAAAAATCTTCTGTGTGCATCCCTGCATTGACGAACAGCCACTTGTCAAACTCAAGGGTTCAAAAATCCTGAAAATTATTGAAGGTAAGCTAAACATACAGCTCATGAATCAATAAAATAAACGACAAATGTAGGCTGTGTACAAGTATATACTGGATGAGGCCGAGGAGGATGAAGAGGAAGAGGAGGAGGAGGAGGAGGAGGAGGAGGAGGAGGAGGAGGAGGAGGAGGAGGAGGAGGAGGAGGAGCATGGTGTCAGACTGTCTGTACAGTTGCCAGAGGCTATGTACTTACCAGGACCATCGGCCACACAGAGGTTGGCCGCAACCTTCAACGACATGGCGACATGGTTTGAACACAATCCGCAACTCTCATCTCAAGGTCACCAGGATCCCACCTTCCTGTCGAAAGCAGGATGTATCTGCTCAATGTTTAAAGTAAGTTATGTTTATTTGATTCATGTAGTATATTACTCAATTGTATCACAGGAACTACTACTGAGTACATTGCTTCACACCTCCAGAAGAAAGGTTTCCCAGTTACCATGTCAGCATGGATAGCAAGTCAGCTTTACGTGGTGGCGGACAGCCCCAGGATGATCACAAAATCCCTCCCCCTCTCCCTTTATCTCGCTGTAAAACAGTATACTCACATTATGGAGGAAGAACGGGAAGCTGTCGAATGCTCACAGTTTGAGTTTCCTAACCCAGTGTGGGTGAGGATTAAAAGGGACAAGTATAAAGGCGACCTGGCACAAGTCTTCGAGAATCTACCAAATGGCGCTGTCGCGGTCTTGATTTTTGGAAGAAACTTCCCCTATCCCATGCCTCTGGGATCTTGAGCACTGATCAGATGTTCTTGTCTTCCACAAAACAAGACTGTGGACGACCTCATCCATGATGACGAAGTAGTAGGATGGAAGTACAAGGGGGAAAGTTATTATAAGGGGCTCCTGCTGAAAAATTTCCCCCATGATCGACTGGAACTTATCGCATCCCCCCATGTTGACGACATTCAGATGCATCTCGACTCCGGATGGGACAAACCCTTCCTGAAGAAAACTGTGGTTGCGTTCTCGAAGCAGTTCTTGCGTGTGGGTGATTGCACAAGGGTCGTCAAAGGCTCTTTTTGTGGAGAGCTCAGTATGGTCATTTCTACTGACCACGCTCTTGGGACCATAGTCTTGGAATCCGCCTTCGATGGTCATCTAAAAGAGATAGAAGTCTGACTGCAGGACATAGAGCGCATCTTTCGAGTCGGGGACTCTGTTAGAGTGGTGGCTGGTTCACACTTAGGTCTGGAAGGGAACATAGTCCAAATGTGTGGTGATATATTCAACATCTGTCAAAGTGCTACCAACAAGCAGGTAAGTATTGTATCACTTGGTTTTCAACTGTCTAACCTCAGTATATAGGTTGAAGTTTCTAAATACTACTTAGACCTGCATCTGTTGAATCACATGCTGACATCACACCTGCCAATGTGGCTATATTTTGAGGCCCCCGAGTCTGACTCTATCCAAATAGGGGATTATATAGAAGTCCTGGAGGGAGAGCATAGGGGGAGATGTGGCATTGTGGATTGGTTTGCCAAGGGAGACACCAGTCTCTGGTTCTGGGATATTCTTGCTGCAGATGATCCAGATCTTGACGATGGATTGGGGACTATCTTAGTTCCCATTGGAATTGTTCAGCGAACAGACCTTAGAAAGACGGTCCAATTTACAAAGGAAAAGGGCTATGATATCAGGCCTGGAGATGTCGTTACTGTTGCCCGTGGGCTGGAGTGTGGCACGAAAGGGATCGTACAAAGCATAGACTTTCCAAATGCTCACTTGACCATGCTATGTGCTGGGGATTATTCGCTGGTAAGCATGCATTATCTCGATTCATGCATCTCTGACTTGCAATAGATCACGGTTCCGATTCCATTTGTCATAAAAGTACGCAATGTCGACTTAGATTCCTTCAAGAAGGATATTTTGCAAGAGGTTTTCATTATTGGGGGTGAGCACAAGGGCTTCAGAGCGACGCTTTATGGTATTGGCCCAGAGACTTGCACTGTTTCTGTGCATGGGCAGAATCGCACTACGCTCAAACTCTACAACATTGTCACCAAGTGAGTGGCATACATTTTTGCAGCGACTATAACGTTTATGGTTTTCAGGTATGGAAAGAGGCTCAATTATGTGATGCTTGAAGGTCCGGAATTGATCTCGTTCTGCGACATGCAGAAGAAATTGTACTTGGCACCACCATGTCGAAGCATCACACCACCTCCTGAAAAAACAGTCTCCAGCTCTTCCAAGTCAACTTCTATCTTAGGTCCCATTCCCTCATCATCCAGTGGGTGGTCCACATGGTCCGGAAGCTTGGGGGTCTTGATGTGACAGAAGACCCTTTATCGAGCACCAATCACAGCTCATCCACACTCCAGGCATGGAGTGTGGATCAGTTCGACATTCAAGACAGTCATGATGCTAGAGCAGAGAAACTCAAAGAAAGTGGTAAGTTCTCAATGGAGCCATCACAATCTCTACTCATTTTATTTACAGGCCCACTACCTTGGTTAAAAGAGTTTTCCTCCATTTTCCTCAAATATCATGCAATGTTGAAGGTCTCACTGATATTCGACGGATCATTATCTAAGCGATTTGTATCAACTACTTGTCCTGACCCTTTCTGTGGCAAGAATGGACCCACACCCGAGGGTTGCATCGCAGTGTTTTGCACATCAAACAGTGCAGGTGCTGCAATCAAGCACTATCATATCCCTGCCATTCACTTGAGTCCAGCCCCTCCATGCAAGAAAAATCAAGAATGCCTTATTCTGGATGGGCCTCATCATGGTCTTGTCCGAAGTCTAGCGTCCTGTAGCATTAAAAGCAGTAATGTCAAGATCATCATCACACCTATGGTTACTGTTACTCTTCATTTTGATCAGATATGTCTGTTGGAACCGATGCCATAGATCATGTACAATATTATAATTTTTTGGATATATTTGTTACAGCTCATATACATACTATATCTTGTAGTACTTTTACCACTTGGACTTGCATACTTGATTACAATCGATGCCAAGTAATAACAATCAAATTTCCTTGACATTGACGGGGGTTCCTGGCCAGCAGTGACTAATGTGAACAGTTAGATTCTGCTGCAGCCCGAGGTATCCTGGACTTCAGAAAAGAATGAAGTGGGCTAGGGTTGAATCCATATGTATGTGGCCATTTTCTCATGTCTGGCAGTACTGGCGTTGACTTGGAGCATGTAGTACTACTTCAATAAGTCTGACGCATTGATGCTGGAGACTGTCGGACCTCCCTTTGAAGGGCACACCGATACTGCCACTGGTCTAGCACTTTCATTGGACTCTACTCTTTTCGCTAGCACTTCACAGGACACCATCAAGCTTTGGGCTTTCAAGTGCCACCAGCTCCTTGCTTCATTCAACGTTCAGTATCTTCTTAGACTTACCCTCTCACCTGACTCACGCTAACTAGTTTACATACTTACATGATAAACACCAAAGGTGATTACAGGATCTGCATCTGCTACACTCCACTCAGTGTCCTTGCTCAGGCCAGCATATGCATTTCCTGCAAACATCCATTGTTTGTGTGTTAATACTCCCATACAGATTATCATATTGCACGTAGTCAACCCGCAATGTTCTGCTGCATGTGCGCATCTCGTTTTTTTACTTGTGATACCACTTACCTATTGTTATCATTGCAGTCCAATGCAACCCATCATTCTCCTGCCAGGCACCAGACCACCAATATCTGCCATACTTATGGTGCATACCTCTGCCTTTAAGAGACCTGCAGCAAACCTTTCATTTGCCTCAGAAAACTTCATCGCTTCTCCCCTCACATGAACGCATCATGGCCTGGTCGGAAGGATCAATGTCGTGATTCCCTACTAGATGAGTGTCCCTAAGCTTGTTTCTTTTGTGGTTGACTTAAAATTTGTGCTGCAGTTCCCTGCTACATCGCCATTACCCCCAAATCACCCGTACAAGCAACCCTCTATCAACTCCCATGGTGGAATCCCATACTATTATCAAACCGAGACAGGGACAGTCTGGGAATGTCCAGATAGTTGGTAATATAAGCGAGCCAAAGGCGAGCATTGATGTTAGTCTTTGTCTAGGCACAGGCTGACCACTAATTTGCACTAGACCCGCTGTCCACTGTCTCCGAAGATAAGGTGCAGTTGGGGATGGGAGGGAATGGCTAGTAAGGCGGGGTAAGGGTGTTTTAGTAAACTAAAAGTGGGACTCGATCACAAGCAAGTGTAAAAGGTGCACATACAGTCCTCTCCCGTCATAATATTGATATTGATATGATTGAGTCGTAACAGTCACTGGCCAATTTCTACTGCATAAGCTACCATTGTGATCATTGAAATACCGAGCGTGCTTGATATCCATCTAAAGCAGTGTTGGATTTGTGTGACCTACATCATGCAAAAGACTATCCTTCCCCTCAGTCTACTCGATTTTAGCCTTGCTCATGTCCAATCATTAAAGTGGGGGTGTCATTCATGGAACTTACACCAGGGAGTAGCCCTTACACCATCTCCTGCACTGTCTTTTGAGTCCGCTGAGGACAAAAGTGTTTTCAAGGTGGGTTGTTGTTCTATATCAGTTGTCCAAGCTCATGCAGCCCAGGCGGTGTGGACGCCATAGGCACCAGGCACTTTAGCAACCAGGGGCCCTGGAAAATTTATCTCTTCCCCTGTGTTCAAGCTGCCCAAAAGTTTTACATCCCCAATTTCTGAGCTTGAAAGGAGAGTCCTTGCATTACAAACCACACAAGTGCCATTGGATGTCTTGCGCAGTGCACCTTCATTTTCCAATGTAACCATTCCTGTACACTTTCTGACCTTCTGTTCAGCTGGAGGCAACTCCAGATTTAGAAGCAGCGCCTCTCCCTCGTTATACAGATGAGGAACTGTTGTCAATGTATGAAGACTTGTTGGAAATACCCCTCACTCAACAACCCGTAGAGGTCATGAAACCTTCTGAGGAAGGCAGAGATATGCAAGCCATGATTGAATTGAGACAACGGGTCTGCGCTTTTAGTGTGGAAAGTGCAATAGAGTCTGCAAAGGTTATTATCATAATTCCATTTTGCTTTCAGATGTTCATGAACAGCTCAGCTTTCTGGTGTGACGCCACCTGAAGACACCATCAATGTGGTGCTTGATATCACGCATTGCATGGAGATATAGAACGATTTGAAAGATTTGTGGCAGATATTTTAATAGGTTCATATTCCGTTCATGCACTTGCAGCTGTTGATTAACTGTAGTTATGCATAGGCAAGCCTTCTAAGACTCAACGAGATCTGCATATTAAGTCGTACCTGCGTGACCCTGATGTCTTTGCGTCACCCGCATTTCCCACTCGTGCAACCAACCTCCTGCATAAGTATGAAGCATCTGGGTTTCATGCTCCCATGAAGTCCTATACATGTATTATATCTTCCCTATTCTCCGTCCACCCCTCCCCTTCACCTCCTTCAATATCAACACCAGATGTACCATTGGGAAGACTGGCTGCACATTCACAAGCTTGGGACCTTTTCACGCACATACACTGTGGTGCACATCCGACTGTCATATCCCATACATTCGCGCTTCTCATCCGAAGTTCCAGATGTCAGATCCGATCAGATCCGATCCACAGATCCATACCGGATCCGTTACGATAAGCTTCTTCATTCATATCTTGTTCATATAACGTTAAACACTGCTTATTTCCTCCATTTAGTATATCCTCCTTTCCGGTTTATCGGTTATGCTTTCTTCTGGCTATGTTCTACTGATCCGTTTCACTTGTGATTAATTCCCGGTTATGTTTACTGATCCGCTTCACTTGTGATTACCTTCCAGCCTATGATTGACTCCTAATAAGTGTTGCTTATACTTTGCGATACTTTGTGCATAGCCTCTCGCGTAGTTCTATCGTATATAAACTCTTGTATATGTTCTTAGCACCCCAGTTCGAATATCATCTTAGATTGTCCTCATTCCGTTATCCGG
>Ga0310811_10001262_pt1 | contig 32258 bp, 31 predicted proteins | sample YCmetagenome_FD_207642 | JGI IMG/M metagenome (GOLD analysis project Ga0310811, IMG submission 207642) | Soil microbial communities from experimental microcosm in Duke University, North Carolina, United States - YC | ecosystem: Engineered > Artificial ecosystem > Soil microcosm > Unclassified ...
GTCTCGTGCCCGGCATGCCGCTGGAGGCGGATGTGAAAGTCGGCACCCGCACGGTGCTGAGCTATTTCCTGCAACGCATCATGCCTGTCGTCTCCGGGAGCATGCATGAGCCCGGCTAGAACGATCTGTCCTGGGAACGACTCACGGCGCGGTTCGCGATGCCGACAGCAAGGCTGACGCTCGCCGACCGACTGGCCATGCGCAAGCCGGACACGGCGCTGGCCCGGGCCCAATCTTTGCAGGCCCAATCTTTGCAGGCCCAGTCTTCGCTGGCCCAGTCTTTGCTGGCCCAGTCGTCGCAGGATCCTGGCCTGAAGCTGCGCGCCGTCAAGCTTTTCGCGGTCGCCGCCGCCGCCGGGCTGACTGTGGCGGAACGCGAGCTTGGCCATTGCTACCTGCTCGGCGAAGCGGTGCCGCGCAACCCGTCCGAGGCGGCGCGCTGGTTCGGCCGCGCCGCGGAAAAAGGCGACAATGATTCGCGCCGCTACCTGGCGGGGCTGGCCATGGCGGGACATCGCGAAAGCGGCGCCGACGCGGCCTTGTTCCGCCAGGAGCACGGTACGCCCGATTTTGCCACCGCCTTGCGCTGGGCGCTGCTGGCGGCGGCGGAAGGCGATGTCGAAGCGCAGGTGATGGCCGGGTTCATCTACGCCGCCGGACCGGAGGATCTGCGCGACACCGCCCGGGCGAGATTCTGGTACGGCAAGGCGGCGGCGGCCGGCGCGGCGCGCGGGCACCTTGGCTTCGGCGTGATTCTCCTCCATGGCGCGAAAACCGATGTCGATACAGTCTCCGCCATCGCGCATATCCGCCAGGCGGCCGACGAGAAACTCCCCACCGCGCATTATTATCTCGGGCTGATCTACGAAAAGGCGATCGGCGTACCGGCCGATGCCACGCTCGCCGCCACCCACTACGGGCTCGCGGCACATGCCGGCATCGTCAGCGCCCAAACCAAATACGGTACCATGCTGTTCCATGGGCTGGGGCTCAAGGCGAACCGCGTGCAGGGCGAATCCTGGCTGCGTCGCGCCGGCCTGGCCGGGGACGCCGAAGCCGCGGTGAGCATCGCCCAGCTTTATGCCCATGGCGGCGACCTGCCGCCGAATTACGCCGAGGCGGCGCTGTGGTTTCGCCGCGCGGCCGAGGCCGGGCACCACGATTCTGCCCGTGCCTTGGGTGTGCTGTACATGACCGGCGCCGGCGTGGGGCGCGATGCCGATGAGGCCGCAATCTGGTTCGAGCGCGCCGCCGCGGCCGGGGATACGATCGCCCAGGCCGATCTCGCCACCGTGCTTCTGAGCGGCCGCACCAGCGCGCTGCTCACCGGCGCCATCCCGGTGCATGAATGGTTCGAGCGGGCCGCCGAAGAAGGCGACATGATCGGCGCGTTCAATTTCGCCGTCTGCCTGGCCGAAGGCGTGGGCTTGCCGAAAGACGAGGCCCGCGCCGCAACCTGGTTCCGCCGCGCCGCCGCCTCGGTGGTCAATGCGCGCTACTGGTACGGGATGATGCTGGCGGAAGGGCGCGGCGTGACGCCGGACCCGGTGGCGGCGCGGTCCTGGCTGAGCCAAGCGGCGGACCTCAATTTCGCCCCGGCGCTGGTGGCGCTGGCGGAGCTGCATTTGCACGGCACCGGCGGACCGCGGGACCATGAGGCAGCCCGGCTGCTCTATGCGCGCGCCGCCAAGAGCGGCCATGCCGGGGCGATGTTCTCGCTGGGCGCGCTGCATGGCGGCGGCCATGACATCCCGGCCAACCCGGAAGTGGCCCTGTTCTGGTACCAGGCCGCGGCGGCGCGCGGGCATCCCATGGCCGCGCTGATGCTCGGCAAATTTCTCGTGCGCGGCATCGCCACCCGGCCGGACCACGCCGCCGCCCGCGTCTGGCTGTTGCGCGCGGCGGAAAACGGCGTCGACGTGTCCGCCGAACTGGCCCGGCTCGATCCGCCCGCACCAACTCCTGATCCGTAGACCATGGCGACACAGACAAGAAAGGGCTTCTTTTTTAAAAAAAAGAAGCAAAAAACTTTTTTAACCTGGGCCCGTGCCATCTCAACGCCTCAGGCCCAGCATAACAAAAGTTTTTGCGCCGCTTTTTTCAAAAAGCGGCCGCTTTCTGTTTCGTCATGAACGCCATCGCCGGCCCCGTCGCCGCCTGGGCGCGTGCCAGCGGCACTGACGGGCTACGCTGGCTCAAGCGCGCGGCGCGTCTGGCGCCGGACGATCCGCGCATCGCGCTCGATCTGGCGCTCAAATGCCTGGAAGCGGCGCCGCGCGAGGCGGAGGAAGCGCTGGCGGCCTTGGCCGTGATCCATGATGTGGCGGCGATCTGGCTCGGCCTGGCCCTTGCCCGGCAGCGCGGCGGCGATGCAGCGGGGGCCGCCACCGCCCTCTCCGTCCTGCTGGAGCGCCATTGCGTCACGCCGGCGCCCGGCTTCACCGCCCTCGCCGACCGGATTGCGCGGCAAGCCGGTTATGGCGGCTGGCAGGGCATGACCGAAAACGGCGCGATGCTGCGCCGTGGCGGCGGAACGATGCTGGGCGCGCCCGACCTCAAAATCCTGCACCGGGTCGAAGGGGTGGTGGAGGTGACCAAGGCCGGGCTGGCCGGCTGGGCGGCGCGGCCCGCCGCGCTGGCGCGCCCGGCCTTGTTCCTCCATGACGCCACCGGGCGAAAACAGCCCATCCGGCTCGGCGCGAAACTGCAAGCCGACGCGACGGCGCCGTTTCTGCGGCGCTACCGGTTCCGGCTGGACTCGGATTCGCTGCGCGCGCTCGCACCGCCTTTTCGCATCTCCGGCCCGGATGGCGCGCCGCTCGCCGGCAGCCCGGCCGATCCTGCGGTTCTGTCGCTTCCCCCGGTCGCGGCCAAAACGCGCGGCACGCCGCCCGGCGCGACCCCGGCGAAACGACCGCTTTGCGTGGTGGTACCGGTTTATCGCGGGTTGCAGGAGACCCAGACCTGCCTGAACGCGCTGTTCGGCGCCGTCTCGCGCCGGACGAAGATCATCGTGGTGGACGACGCGTCGCCCGAGCCGGCACTGGCCGCATGGCTCGACGAATGCGCCGCAGCGCGGCGGATCGTTTTGCTGCGGCATGACGTAAATGCCGGCTTTCCCGCCGCGGCGAATGCCGGCATCGAAGCCGCCGGCGAGTGCGATGTTCTGCTCCTGAACAGCGACACGCTGGTCCCGCCCGGCGCGGTCGCGGCCCTGCGAAGGGTGGCTTATGCGCAGGCCGATACCGGCAGCGTCACGCCTTTTTCCAACGCGGCTGCCATCCTCAGCTATCCGCGCCCCGGCGGCGGCCATCCGCCGCCCGATCTCGCCGAAACGATCCGGCTGAACCGCCTGGCGCGCCGGGCGAACCACGCGGGGAGCGTGGAAATCCCCACCGGAATCGGGTTCTGCCTGTATCTGCGCCATGATGCGTTGCGGGCCGCCGGGCTGTTCCGCGCCGAACTTTTCGCGCAAGGCTATGGCGAGGAAAACGATTGGTGCCTGCGCGCCCGGCAGGCCGGGTTCACGCACCGCGCGGCGACCGGCGCCTATGTCACGCATATCGGCGGCGTGTCGTTCGGCGCTGAGGCTGCCGGGTTGCAGCGGCGCAATCTGCGCCTCCTGGAACGGCTTTATCCCGGCTACCGCCGGCTGGTGACGGCGCATATCGAAGTCGACCCCTTGCGGCCGGCCCGCGCGCGGCTGGACGCGCAGCGCCTCGCCGCCACGCAAAACGGGCGGGAGTCGGTGCTGGTGATCACGCACAACCACGGCGGCGGGGTGGCGAGGCAGGAAGCGGCGGAGCGGCAGAGCTGGCGCGCGCGCGGATATCGCCCCTTGCTGCTGCGCCCGCAGCTTCCCGAACACCCCGACCGGACGCCCTATCCCTGGCCGGCGATGCTCAGCGACGCCGACGAGGACGAAACGAACCTGATATTTTCGCTCCCCCGGCAGAAACCGGACCTCCTGCGCCTGCTGCGGAGATTGCACGTGACCAAAATCGTGCTGCACCACACGCTCGGGCACGATGACTCCGTGCGCGACCTGGCGGCCGCGCTCGGGCTGAAGCAGACCATCATCATCCACGATTATGCGAGCTTTTGTCCGCGCGTGAATCTGCTGGCCCCGACAGCGGGCGATGCTGCTCCCCGCTATTGCGGCGAACCTGACGATGAAGGGTGCGCCGCCTGCTGCGCTTCGGACCCGGAGAACGTGGCCATCGCGCTGCCCGCGCCGGCGCTCCGGGCCCGCAATGAAAAAGCCTTCGCGGCGGCAGCCGATCTCATCGCCCCGTCGGCGGATGCGGCGCGGCGCATCGTCCGGCATTTTCCCAGAGCGCGCCCGCAGGTCACCCCCTGGGAGAATCTCCGCCTCCCCGCGCCGCGCCCTCCGGCGCGCGGCTTCCGGCGGATTGCGGTGATCGGCGGCATCGGCCCGGCAAAGGGCCTGCACGTTCTGCGCGCCTGCGCGCAAGACGCGGCGGCGCGACGGCTGGGGCTGGAATTCACCGTCATCGGCTGCAGCGCCGATGATTCCGCGCTGCTCGCCGCCGGCGTGTTCGTCACCGGCCCCTACCGGGAAGGCGAAGCGGCCGCGCTGCTCGCGGAACACCAGCCGGACCTCGCTTTCCTGCCCTCGATCTGGCCGGAAACCTGGTGCTTTGCCTTGAGCGAAGCCTGGGCTGCCGGACTCTATGCCGTGGTGTTCGACCTCGGCGCTCAGGCCGAGCGGATGCGCGCCACCGGGCGCGGCCTGTGCCTGCCGCTGGGCCTTCCGCCGCCCCGGATCAATGACGTGCTGTGCCGCTGGCAACCGATGGAGAAGAAAGCAGGTGCTTTTTGAAAAAAGCGCCGCAAAAACTTTTGTTATGCTGGGCGGAGGGGCTGAAGGTTCCGACGGTGCGTAGCACCGTTGGAATAGCCCCGGAGGGCATGGGCACCATCAGGGACAGCGCCCATGGCCCGCATAAAATCAAAGTTTTTTTGCTTCTTTTTTTCAAAAAAGAAGCGCTTCCTTACTCCTCAATTTTTTACAAAATTTATAACGATATCGTTTTGATTTTGTTTCAAACATGCTAGCTAAACGTGTGTTCAAATAAAAAACCCTGCTCGGGAAGCATCATGTCGCAAGCCAAAAAGCTGCCGAAGACTGACGTTGATCCCCCCCCCCAGCCCCCAGACTCGGCGACCGTGCAGGAATTGCGGGTGACGGCCCATATGATGTCTCTGCCGAGCGGTTTGTTCTGCTTTGTAAATGAAGGCGTGAACGCCCGGCGGGATGGCATGCCGGGCATACGCGTCTCGCCCCCGCCTGCGGGCGCGCAGAATGTCGAAATCACCGGCTTCAGGCCCGATGGCTGGCTGAACGCCGATGGCGACGCCGCCTTGGTGCGTGTCCCCAAAGGCCCGGCGCAAGTGCTGGTGACGATCTATCAATTGCCGAACATGCCGGACAGCGCACCAAAATTGCAGGTGCGGCAATTATTGGGCGCGGCGGAAATGCCGCCCGGCGGGCCCAGCGTTTCGGACCCGCCAGCGAGTTCCGACATCGTCGCGCATATCCAGTCGCACGGCGATGTCGGCGCCGGCTTCGGCGCGTGGCTCGGCGAGCGCGGCAGCCATCTGTGGATTGAGGGATTCGCGCTCAATGCCCCGGAAGGAGTCGACCCGAAGGATCTCTCCTATCAGGCGCTGTTGGGCCGCGGCTGGTTTTCACCTTGGGCGGAGGCCGGCGAATATTGCGGCTCGCGCGGCATGGCCCTGCCGCTGCTGGGCCTCAAAGTCCGGCTCAGCGGTGCAGCCGCCGAACAATATGAATTGCACTGCAGCGCCAGCTTCGTGGGCGGCGGCACAGCCGGGCCGGTGGGCAACGACGAAACCTGCGAAGACGCCGCGCTGGCGCCGCTCGAGGCCTTTCAGGTGACGCTTACGCGCAAGCCGAGGCGCGGCAAAACCAAGCGCTGAAATGAACTTCCTCTTCGTCCACCAGAATTTTCCCGGCCAGTATCTGCACATCGTCCGCAGCCTCCTGGCCGACAACGCGGTGCGCGAAGGCACGCATCAGATCGTCTTCATGAGCGAACCGAACCCCAACCAGATGGCGGGGGTGCGCAAGGTGACGTACGCCCGGCCGCCGGTTCCGGAATCCACGCATCCGGACATGCGCGATTATGAGATGGCGATGCGCCGCGCCCAGGCCGCCTATGAGGGCGCGCAAAAAATCAAGGCGCTGGGCTTCCGCCCGGATATCATGATCGGCCACCATGGCTGGGGCGAGATGCTGAATCTCGCAGATGCGTTTCCCGGCGTGCCGATGCTCGGCTATTTCGAATTTTTCTACCGCATCCAGGGCACGGACGTGAATTACGATCCGGAATTTCCGATGCCGGCGGCGCAGTTCGGCACGGTACGGTCCAAGAACGCCACCAACCTGCTGGCGCTTGCGCTCGGCCAGGCCGGGCAGACGCCGACACGCTGGCAGCACAGCACCTATCCCGTCTGGGCACAGGAGCAGATCCGGGTCATCGAGGAAGGGGTGGACCTCTCTGTGTGCCGGCCCGATCCGGCGATGCGGCGCAAGACCCTGACCGTCGGCAACATGACAGTGCGGCCGGGGCAAAAACTGGTGACCTATGTGGCGCGCAATCTGGAGCCCTATCGCGGCTTCCATAGTTTCATGCGCGCGCTGCCGCGCATTCTCAGCCGCGCCGATGTGGTGGTGTCGGTCGTCGGCGGCGACGGAATCAGCTATGGCGCGCCGCCCGCGGCCGGGGGCACATGGCGCAGCGCGATGCTGCGCGAACTGGGCGGCCGGCTCGACCCCGCGCGGGTCCATTTTCTCGGCAAAGTGCCCTATGCGCAGCATCTGGCCTTGCTGCAGCGTTCGGATGCGCATGTGTATCTTTCCTACCCCTTCGTTGCCTCCTGGTCGCTGCGCGAGGCGCTCGCCTGCGGCTGCGCGGTGATCGGTGGCGACACCGAAACGGTCAGGGAGTTTCTGCAGCACGGGGAAAATGGCCGGATCGTGCCGACACTGGATGCCGGCGCCCTGGCCGAAGACATTCTATGCGTGCTGGACGACAAGAAAATGAGCGCCAGCCTGCGCCGCCGCGCGCGGGCCTATGCCGAGCAAAGGCTGGATCTGCGCGATTATCTGGCGAAATTCAGAGCCACAATCGAAGACGTTGCCGGCCAGCCGCTACAAACGCAGCCTCTGCGGCAGGTCGCGTAAAAAAGAAAAAAGCCGCTTTTTGAAAAAAGCGGCGCAAAAACTTTTGTTATGCTGGGCCCGTACCGGTGAAACCAGCACGGCCCAGAGTAATCAAAGTTTTTTTGCTACTTTTTATTCACAAAAAGTAGCGCTTCCTTGCCTTGTCTTGGCTTACTCCGCCGCGTCCTTCTTGCCCTTGGCGCCGACCTGCTCGGAGATGTCTTCGCCGGTCTCCTGGTCGACCATGCGCATGGACAGTTTCACCTTGCCGCGGTCGTCGAAGCCGATGACCTTCACCTTCACGGAATCGCCCTGCTTGACCACGTCGGTGGTTTTGGCGACGCGGCCCTGGGCCAGTTCGGAGATGTGCACGAGGCCATCCTTGGCACCGAGGAAGTTCACGAAGGCGCCGAAATCGGCGGTCTTCACGACCTTGCCGCTATAGATCACGCCCACTTCCGGCTCGGCGACGATGCCTCTGATCTTGTCGATCGCGGCCTGGATCTTGGCGTCGTCGGCGGCGGCGATCTTCACCGCGCCGCTGTCGTCGATATCGATCTTGGCGCCGGTCTGCTCGACGATCTCGCGGATCACCTTGCCGCCGGTGCCGATCACGTCGCGGATCTTGTCCTTGGGCACCTGGATGGTGACGATCTTCGGCGCGTTGGCGGAAACGCCCTCGCGGCCGGAGGTCAGCGCCTTGGCCATCTCACCGAGGATGTGCAGGCGGCCATGCTTGGCCTGCTCCAGGGCGATCTTCATGATCTCCGGGGTGATGGAGGTGATCTTGATGTCCATCTGCAGGGAGGTCACGCCCGTTTCGGTGCCGGCCACCTTGAAATCCATGTCGCCGAGATGGTCTTCATCGCCGAGAATATCGGAGAGCACGGCGAAGCCGCGATCTTCCTTGATCAGGCCCATGGCAATGCCCGCCACCGGGCGCACCAGCGGCACGCCGGCATCCATCAGCGCCAGCGAAGTGCCGCAGACGGTCGCCATCGAGGAGGAACCGTTGGATTCGGTGATCTCGGAGACGACGCGCAGCGTGTAGGGGAAGGCTTCCTTGGTCGGCAGCAGCGGGTGCAGCGCGCGCCAGGCGAGCTTGCCATGGCCGATCTCGCGGCGGCCGGGCGACCCCATGCGGCCGGTCTCACCCACCGAGTACGGAGGGAAGTTGTAGTGGAGCATGAAATGCTCCTTGAACTCGCCCTCGATCGCATCGATCACCTGCTCGTCCTGCGCGGTGCCGAGCGTGGCGACAACCAGCGCCTGGGTTTCGCCACGGGTGAACAAGGCCGAACCATGGGTACGCGGCAGCACGCCGACTTCGGCGAGGATCGGGCGCACGGTCTTGGTGTCGCGGCCGTCGATGCGCAGGCCGGTGTCCAGGATATTGTTGCGGACGATGTCGGCTTCCAGCTCCTTGAACAGGCCCTTGGCCGCGTCGGCGTCCAGGCCTTCCTCGGTCAGCTTGGCGGCGGCGGCTTTCTTGGCCGCGCCGATCTTTTCCTGGCGGACCTGCTTCACCGTCTCGGTATAGGCGGCGCGCAAATCGGCGCGGGCCAGCGTGTCGACGCGGGCGGTGAGGGTCTTGGTCTCCTCGGAGATCTCCGGCAGCGCCCACGGGTCCTTCGCGGTGTGTTCGGCGAGTTCGATGATCGCCTGGATCACCGGCTGGAACGCCGCGTGGCCGAAAGTGACGGCGCCGAGCATGATTTCCTCGGAGAGCTCGGAGGCTTCCGATTCCACCATCAGCACGCCTTCGCTGGTGCCGGCGAGCATGAGGTCGAGCTTGCTCGATTCACGCTCGGACGTGGTGGGGTTCAGCACGTAGGCGCCGTCGATATAGCCCACGCGGGCGGCGCCGACCGGGCCGAAGAACGGGATGCCGGAGATGGTAAGCGCGGCGGAGGCGGCGACCATGGACAGCACGTCCGGGTCGTTCTCCAGATCATGGCTCAGCACCGTGACGATGACCTGCACCTCGTTCTTGAACCCGTGCGGGAAGAGCGGGCGGATCGGCCGGTCGATCAGGCGGGAGACCAGCGTCTCCTTCTCGGTGGGCCGGCCTTCGCGCTTGAAGAACCCGCCCGGAATGCGGCCGGCGGCGAAGAACTTCTCCTGATAGTTCACGGTCAGCGGGAAGAAATCGATGCCGGGCTTCGGCGACTTGGCGCCGACCACGGTGGCCAGCACCACGGTGTCGCCATAGGAGGCGACGACCGCGCCGTCCGCCTGGCGCGCGACCTTGCCGGTCTCGAGAATCAGGGTCTTGCCGGCCCAGTCCAGCTCTTTACGGAAATATTTATCAAACATGTCAACCACTCCAATCACGACGGAGCGGGTTCAGAAACGCGATAACGGTGAATGCGCGTGCGACCTGGTTGGGGCGGCGGCGCCTCGGGCGGCATGGGTCTGGCTGTGAAGGTGCGGACACTGATTCACAAACCACGGACCATGTGGCCGGAAACGCCGCGGTTGCAAAAACCAGTGGCGGCGCGGTTCGACCGGTTGCGTTCCTAAAGCCCCGTTCTGCCGCTTGTCTCAAACAACGCGGCCGGCTCAAGCGCCTGCCACGAGCACACCCCCTGGCGTGCTCTGCTGCTCTTACCCGAGTTTCCCCGCCAACGCTAGGCTGCGCTCACTCCGGCCCGCGGGCGCGCGCCAATGGCGCGACAAATTGCGGCTCGGTGTCCCAGGGAAACAGGATCCAGGTGTCCTGTGAAACCTCGGTGACGAACGTATCCACCGCCGGCTTGCCAGCCGGCTTGGCATAGATGGTGGCGAGATGGGCCTTCGGCAGCAGGCCGTGCACCAGCCGGGCGGTGCTGCCGGAATCGACCAAATCGTCGATGATCAGCCACCCTGCCCCATCGCCCGCCGCCACCGGGGGCTTGGTCACCACCGGCTCGCCGCGCTGCTCCTCGTCATAGGTCACGACCGAGACACTCTCGATGAGCCGGCATTCCAGCTCACGGGCGACAATCGCCGCGGGGATCAGCCCGCCGCGCGTGATGGCGACAATGCCGGTCCAGGGCCCGAGCGCATGCAGCCGCCACGCCAGCGCCTTGGCGTCCCGGTGCAGCTGATCCCACGTAACGGTGTAATAATGCTGGGCCATGCTGCGGGCATAATGAAGGCCTGAGGGTCCAGCAAGGGCCTCCGGCCGCCGGGACCGCCTCCCTACCGGGCCACGTTCGCGCGAGGTGGCCCGAATTTCATTATTCTCTCGATCTGACCGGGCACATCTGAAGGAACGGGCCGTTCGGCCATTTCAATTCGTTTCACCTGGAGATCGGGATGTCCAACCCTCTGATGAAAAAGAATCCCCTCATGAGCCTTTGGCTGAGTCACGCCAATCGGGCCTTTGCAGTGGGCAGCAACCTTTGGAGGGCGGAGATTCGCCGGCAACAACGGGCTGCGATGGCGGAAACCAACAGGCTCCTAGCCGCTTTTTGGACCGACGCGCTGAAGAAGCCCCGGACCAGGAGCCGCAAAAAGGCGAAACCTTAAAAGCACGCGGCCGACCAAATGAGTCGCATCCATCATACTTACATCAAATAATGGGGGTCCGGGGCCTCAGGCCCCGGCCGCCGGAGGCCTTTCCTTGCCTTAAGCCGTGAACTGCTCGGTCAGGATCCGCTCGGACAACGCGCGGTCGGGGTCGAACAGCACGGTGGCGCCGATGCTGCGGTCCTCGCTCACCGCCACCGAGACCACGTTGCGGACTTCGGTGAAATCCGCCACCGCCGCCACGGGGCGCTTTTCCGGTTCGAGAATTTCAAACAGCACATCGGCCGTGGAGGGCAGCAGCGCGCCGCGCCAGCGCCGCGGGCGGAAGGCGGAAATCGGCGTGAGCGGCAGCAGATTGGCGGTGAGCGGGATGATCGGGCCGTGCGCGGACAAATTATAGGCCGTGGAACCGGCCGGCGTGGAAATCAGCACGCCGTCGCAAATCAATTCCGCCAGGCGCTCGCGGTGGTCGACGCTGATGCGGATTTTCGCCGCCTGGCGCAACTGGCGAAGCAGCGCCACCTCGTTCATCGCCATCGCCTCCTCCACCACGCCGGAGGCGGTGATGGCATGCATGCGCAGCGGGTGCAGGACACTGGAGAGCGACCGGGCGATGCGGCCGGGCAGATCCTCCTCATGATATTCGTTCATCATGAAGCCGACCGAGCCGCAATTCATGCCATAGACCGGCAGCTTGGTGCCGAGCACCTTGTGCAGGCATTCCAGCATCAGCCCGTCGCCGCCCAGGGCGACGATGACGTTGGCGTCTTTCACCGCGCAATCGCCATAACGGGCGGTCAGGCGTGCGCGCGCGGCCTCCGCGGCCTCTGTCTGCGCCGCGATGAAGGCGATCTCCATGGCCAGTGGCGCCATGGCATCGCCCGGGGCGGTGACCTCATGCAAGTCGGCGGTGCTCCAGCACCGGCATATCCGCCCGCACCCGCGTGATCCGCGCCTTGTCGATGGCGGCGGTGGTCCAGCCGAGCCCGTCCGAGGCGCGCGCAACCACATGGCCCCAGGGATCGACGATCATCGAATGGCCGTAGGTGAAGCGGGTATCGCCCTTGGCCCCAACATGCGGGCCGGTACAGGCCGGCGCGGCGAGCCAGGTCTGGGTTTCGATGGCCCGGGCGCGCAGCAGCACCTCCCAATGGTCCTTGCCGGTTTGCAGCGTGAAGGCGGCGGGCAGCATGATCAGGTCCACGTGGCGGCGGCGCAGCGCCAGGAACAATTCGGGGAAGCGCACATCATAGCAGATCGCAAGGCCGACCTTGAGGTCGCCGATGTCGCAGGTCACCACTTGCTCGCCCGCGCCATAGGTCTCGCTCTCGCGATAGCCGGTGCCGTCGGGCGTGGTGATGTCGAAGAGATGGATTTTCCGGTAGCGCGCCAGCTCCCGGCCGGACGGGGCGAACACCAGGCTGGTGTTGTACAGACGCCCGCCGGACAGCTCGCCGATCGAGCCGCCATGTACATGGATGTTGTTGGTAACCGCCATCCGGCGCAGGAATTCATAGGCGGCGCCGCCTGTGCCGCCGGGCTCTGGCAACGCCTCCGCAGCGGCGAATTTCTGCTCCCGCGTCCCGCCCAGGCAGGTCCAGATCTCCGGCAAAGCCACCAGATCCGGGCGCTCGCCGGCCACGGCACCAGCGATCAGCCGGCTGGCCTGGGCGATGTTCTCCATCTTGTCCGCCGTCGGCGACATCTGGACCACACTCACCCGCATGCACACCCCTCGCTCATGGTTCGGGCGAGTATAGCTTCATTCAGCCATTGTGACCACGGCCAATAAGGACGAGCCGCAGGGCAGGTTCATGTACCGGAGCAGATGGGCCTCGGCGGCAAACAGCCACGCCAACACGGCGTTGAATGGTGCCAGTGGCACGCCGGTGCCCACGGCCCGGGGACGGCGCAGCCAACGCTCCACCACACGCGCCGCCGCCACCGCCGGCAATAACGCCGTGTTGATGAAAGTGAGCTGTTGCACGCGCAAGCCGGCCCGCCGCAGTTTGGCGCGCAGTTCCGCCTTTTCGTAGCGGCGTTTATGGTGAAGCGTAAGGTCGTGCGGACCGAACAGAGCGGCGTAAGCCGGCACCGTGATCACCGCCCTTTCCCCCGGAGCGAGATGCTGCCGCAAAGCGATCAGGGCGGCGGTGTCATCATCGATATGTTCGAGCACGTCGAACAAGCCGATGAGGTCGTAACGCTCCGTCAGGTTCAGCCCGTCGGGCAGATGCCCTGCACGGATATCGGCGCCGCCATTCGTGGCTCTCGCCAGCGCGCGGGCCGCTTCGTGCATTTCCACAGCCGTAACGTCGCCGAACACGGACAGCATTGCGAGATTACCGCCGGTGCCGGACCCAAGTTCGAGGATTTTGGCGCCGGGCTTGAGTTCCAGCCGGCGGATCGTCGCCGCAAGCACGGCCCGACGGCCGCGAAACCACCAGTGCCGCGCCTCGACCTGTCGATATAGGCCTCAAGCTCCATCGCGCCTGCCATATGTCTTGCACACACGCGACCAGCAGCGAGGCATCGGAGTCATGGGGATGGCACCGTGAATATGGTCACGTCGTCGGTTTTCCTAACCGGCCAGTCAAGCGTGGCGATTGCTTTGACCATGACCGGGTTGGCGCCCGGACCCACAACCACGTATTGGGTGCGTGTGGCCTGACAAAAACGCACGAACTCCGGCACAAAATCAGGCTGCACGTCGTTGCCGAACATTTGCCCCACCGCCTTGTATCCTTGCATGGGCGCCGGAGGAAAGCCCAGGTAACCGCCCGTTTGGGTAAAGCCGTAATCGTTTTCCATTTGCCAATAGCCGGAAGGTCCGTTGATGGCAAAAGGCAGGATCAGGATACGTGGATTTGCGCCTAACAGAGCCTCGACGCGGCCCGGCGCAAAAAACGCCGAATGCGGAATCGGACGCCAAGGATGCGCTCCCGGCAACAGCGTCACACAGCAGACAAGGCCCAAGGCAAGCCGCGCCCGTTTCTCTTCAGGGCGGGCGATCCAGAGCGCGGCGATGATGGCTGCCGTCAAGGATACGAACAAAGCGAAACGCGCGGGCAGTGCGTTGTTCAGCAACGGCAAATGCACCGCCAACATCCACGGCAGGCCAATGACGGAGTAATGCCCCGCGATCCATAGCCGCGGCCCGAAACTGCACAGCAGGAACACAAGAAAACATGCGATCAGCAAACGGCCATAAGGCCGTGCCCCCTGCTCCCGGGCGAAATGCCAGATCAGGAACAGCAACGGCAAGCCGAGATAAATGTCCTGCTCCTGTACGCCGCCATTGAAACGGCGCGAGAGTGGCCAAAATGGCCCGCCAAGGAGATTTTCACGGGATGGGACCACCAAGTTCAACAGGTCCGCCGTATAGAAATACGGCCACGCGTCGGGAAGATGAACCAGCCCATATGTGTGCGCCATCGGGACCAGGAACGGCGCCGCCGCGGCGGTGACGACGGGCGCCGCGCATAACGCGTCGATGACCAGCCGCCGCAATACCGGCCGCTGCTGGGCCGCGTATAAATAGGCAAACATCCAGGCGATGCCGCCAAACACGAAGACAGTCGCGAATATTTCGATGCTGATGTAGAATTGCAGCGTCAGCAGCAGCACCGCGTAAGCAACCGTCCAGCTTCGGGACAATGAACCGTCGAGCCGGCGCAAAATAACCAGCAGCAAGGCCGGCACGCAGAACGCCGCGCTTAGATTCAACGCCGCCGTATCCTGCGCCATTTCGTAGCTGGAGAAACCGAACAGGAAACCGCCAAGCAGCGACGCGACAAAATGTCCAGTGAGACGGCTACAGACGAGGTAGGCAAACCACACACACAAAGCGGGCGCGGCAATGATCAGAATATTATAAGTGACGACGGCGCCGGCCACCGCCGTAAGGGGCGCGAAGATCAAAGACAAAGCGGGAATCGAGGTGACCCAGGGCAAGGAGACACCAACGGGATACCATACCAGCTTCGTCATCAGCGGCGAGAGATGAGCCCCAACCACATGGGGCCACCAGGCCAGGAACCACAGGAAAATGTAGGGATCCGTTCCCTGTCCAGACAAATTGTCCGTGATCGAGATGCCATGGTCGACCAACGCGACCGCAAGCAGGCCATAGGCCGCCAGCGCGACAACATGGCCGGCCCGCCTCTTTGAAAGGGTGCTCCTTATGCTCAACGCTTCGGAGATTTGTCCCCGGTGCGATTGATCAGGACGACGAAGCACCCCGCTTCGCGCCTCGCGTCGATCATCCACGCGGATTGCTTAGGCGGTTGCCGGTGACGGCGTAAACATACATATCCCCAAACTGGCGCCGCTCCCATCCCAACCGGGCCAGCGCGCTGCTGACAGGCAGATCAAGATTTTTGCCCGCAATGACAAATTGAGTACCGGTACTCAGGCAATACTGCTCAAGATCCACGGGCAGCGTCGCCCGATAACGCCCCGAGATCAACTGCGCAACCGCCGGAATGCTGCCATTGTCCCCTGGTGGATATCCCAGATAGCCGCCGGTCTGAACGAAACCGAAATGGCTCTGTGCCTGCCAGTACGTGGAGTTTCCACGAAGACTGAACGGCAGAAAGAGGACACGCTTATCCGGCCCGATCGCCGCCTGAAGTTTTCCCGGCTCAAACAGCTTTGGTTCGGGAACCGGCTGCACGGGATGCAGGATCGGCAGGATCACCGCGCAGGCTAAAATCGCCAGCAACCTGCTGCGGCGGGCGCCATCGGCGGATCTCGGCTCGGCAAGCCAAAACGACGCGACGACGGCGATGATCAGCCACATGAAAAGCGCGAACCGATCAGGCTCGGCCACTGAGAGCAACGGCAACGTTTCCACCCGGTACCATGGCAGGGTGAGTCCGGAAAACCGGCCGTCAATCAATAACAGGGGCCCAAGGCTGGCGACAGCGATGATGACGAGCCCCAACGCCAGGAAACGCACCAAAGGCCGCTCCCACCCCCTGCAGAAAAAGACACCGAGAATGAACAGCAAGGGCAGGCCGATATAGGCCCCCTGTTCGTCCGCAAAATTGGTGAAATGCTGTGTGAACCCGTAGAGCAGCGAGCCGCCGACGAGCGACCCGGAAGCCGGGACAGCGAAGCTCGTCAAATCGTTGGCGAACAACAATGGTACGCCGAAGGGCAGTCTCAAATCGTCGCCGCCCCAGATCATCGCCCATAGCAGCGGCGAGACGAGCAGGATGGTGATGGGCGCGGCCAGGCTGATATCCACCGCCAAACGCCACAGCATCGCCCGCGCCTCGGGCAAGACGACCAGTGCGACACCCCAGAGGAGCGCGCTGAACAACGCGCCCGTCGCGGTGATTTCCGTGGAAATCATGAACTGGCATGCCACGCCCACGCCGATCAACAGCACCGTCGCGGCTCTGCTCAGCCGCCCTTGAAGCCGCAGCACCGCCACCAGGACCAGCAAGGGGACAAAAACCGTGAAATCGAGATTCAAATGGTCGATCGTCTCGGCCATCTCATAGGAGGAAAAGCCAAAAATATAGCCGCCGAACAAAGCGGCGGCGGGCGACCTGGTGAGGTGAAGGCACAGGACATAGGCCGCCATGGCAGCCGCGACCGGCGCGCATAACGTTAAAACATTATAGGCCAGAACAGGCCCGGATATGAGCGTGAGCGGCAGAGCCAGTGCCGAGAGGAGCGGCACGTTCGTCGTCCATGCCAGGTTCAGGCCATGCGGCTGCCAGACGAGATCGGTATGCAGCGGCGAGAGATGGTGCGTGAGCGCGAAAGGCCACCATTCGAAAAACCAGATCATAATGCCGGGATCGGCGCCGAACCCCAGAATATCTTTGGTCAGTGACGCGAAGTGATCGAGAAACAGGAACGAGACGGTCGCGTAAAGGGCAAGCGCCAAGCCGTGCCACCGCCATCCTTTGAGCCCGGATACCGCCTCCGCCACGTCCCACCTTCCCGCGCGCTTTAGCTTGGTCATTACGCTAAAAGTGGATTTTTAGAAAGGTTTCACGAAGAGAGAAAGAAGCCGCTTTTTGAAAAAAGCGGCGCAAAAACTTTTATTGACGCTGGGCCTGAGGCGCTCGAGCGGCACGGGCCCAGTTTAAAAAAGTTTTTTTGCTACTTTTTGTTCACAAAAAGTAGCGCTTCCTTCCTAATGTTTCGGATCGTTCAGCCCGGTCGCACGGATCCGTTCGGCCTCTTCGTCCCAGCCGGCGCGTTCGTTCACGCGCAGGAACAGATGCACGTTGCATTCCAGCAGCTGGCTCAGCTCCCGCCGCGCGCGGGCGCCGATATCCTTGATCCGCGCCCCCTTGGCGCCGATCAGAATCGCCTTGTGTCCGGTCCGGGCGACGTAGATCACGGCGTCGATCCGCACCGAGCCGTCTTTCTGCGTCTTGAAGCTCTCGGTCTCGACGGTGGCGCCATAGGGCACCTCGTCGCGGGTCTGCAGGAAAATCTGCTCGCGGACGATTTCCGCCGCCAGCAGCCGGTCCGGCAGGTCGGTCAGCTCGTCCTCAGGGTAGAGAAACGGCCCTTCGGGCAGCTTGGCGGTGCAGAAATCGAGCAGCACCTCGATGCCGTCGCCGGTGGCGGCGGAGATCATGAACACCTGCTCGAAATTCGCCAGCGTGGTGATCTCCTGGGTAAGCGGCAGCAATTTATGCCGCTCCAACAGATCCACCTTGTTCAGCACCAGCGCCATTTTGCGGCCCGCCGCGGCGGCCTGGGTAATGATGCCGCGCACGGACTCGGTCAGCCCGGTTTTGGCGTCAACGAGCAGGAGCACATAATCCGCCTCCCCCGCCCCATCCCACGCGGCCGCGACCATTGCCCGGTCCAGCCGGCGCTTCGGCGCGAAAATGCCCGGCGTGTCGACGAACAGGATCTGCGCGTCGCCCCGCACCAGAATGCCCAGCACCCGCGCCCGCGTGGTTTGCGCCTTCGGCGTGACGATGGAGAGTTTCGCGCCGGTCAGCCGGTTGAGCAGCGTGGATTTTCCCGCATTGGGCGCGCCGATCAGGGCGATGAAGCCGCATCTGCTCATGCCGGCAGCCTTTCCAGCAAGGCCCGCGCGGCAGCCTGCTCAGCGGCGCGCTTGGAACCGGCCTCGCCGCGCGCGGCTTCGTCGCCGACGCTGACCTTCACCACGAAATGCGGCTCATGCGAGGGTCCAGAGGTGGCCACCACATCATAGGCCGGCAGCGGCAGAGCGCGCTTCAACGCCCATTCCTGCAAGGCGGTTTTGGGGTCTTTCGGCGGGATGAATTGCTGCTCAACGACATGAGATAAAACCTTACGAATGAAATCGCGGGAAGCGGCCAGCCCGGCATCGAGATAGAGCGCGCCGATCATCGCTTCCAGCGCGTCGGCCAGCACCGTGGCCTGGCTGCGCACGCCGCGCTTGGCCTCTCCCGGCGCCACGCTCAGCAGGGCGGCCACGCCATTGGCCTCGGCGATGTGCGCCAAAGAGGGTTTCGAGACCAAGGCCGCCAGACGCGGGCCGAGCTTGCCCTCCTGCTCATCGGGAAACCGCTCCAGCAGCCATTCGGCGACCACGAGCCCCAGCACGCGGTCACCGATGAATTCCAGACGCTCATTGGAGCCAACCCCGCGCGCGCCGGCGGCGGAACGGTGCGTCAGCGCCTCGGCGAGAAGCTTCGGGCGCTGGAACCGGTGCCCGAGCAACGCCTGCGCATTATCCACGCCGCTCAATGGATGATCTTGAGCAGCCGATCCCAGCGGATTTCCGTGGGCCAGTACCAGAACTCATAAAACGGGTGGCGCAGATCGATCGAGAAAAAGATCATATCCGCGGGGCCGACGACATTCTCGATCGGCACATAGCCGACCGGGCCGTCCATGAAGCGGGAATCCTCGCTGTCATCACGGTTGTCGCCCATCATGAACAGATCCCCCGGCGGAACCGTGAAGAGCGGGGTGTTGTTGGCGTAGCCCTGATCGGTTTCCTTGAGGATGTGGTTGACCTTGCCGCCGGGCAGCTGCTCCTGCAATTCGGTCGCGGCCACCGGGCCGCCGGAACTCGTATCGATGTACGGGCCGACCGAACTGGTGGGCACCAACTTGCCGTTGATGAAAAGCTGGCCCTCGGTCATCTGCACCGTGTCGCCCGGCAGGCCGATCACACGCTTGATGTAGTCGGTGCTCGGGTCACCCGGCGGGCGGAACACGACGACGGTGCCGCGCTTGGGCACGCTGCCCAAAATCCGCCCGGAGAACAAATCGGGCGAGAATGGCAGAGAAAAATGCGAGTAACCATACGCAAACTTATTTACAAATAGGTAATCCCCGACCAGCATGGTCGGCACCATGCTGCCTGAAGGAATAAAAAACGGCTCGATCAGGAAGGTATGAATCCCCACCGCAATCAGCCCCGCATAGATGACCGTCCTGATAAATTCAAAGGTCGACGCGGATTTCCGCCGTGCCGCCTGGGCGGATTTGCGGCTCGCGGGCGGAGATTTCTGGTGGAAGAATGCCATAAGAATAGCCTATCAGAATGGGGTTCAGCATCAAGCGCGGTGCTTGCGGCTTGTCAAGAAATCGGTGCAGAGAGGCGACGCAATCGCCCGACCAGACGAAAGATATGCAGCTCATGATCAAACCCGCCGGCATCTCTTCTTTCATCGCCCTTGCCGCCGCCGTCGCCTTCGCCGCGCCGGCCCTTGCGGCACATCAACCGGTTCAATCCGGCTCCCCCGCAGCCGACAAGGCGACCCCGGCCCCCAGCGGCCCGGCGCCCGTGCCGGTGAGCCCGATCGCCGACCCCAGCACCCCGACACCGCCGGTCCTGGCGAATATGACCTCCTACGTGCTGATGGATGCCCGCACCGGCGCCATCCTGGCCGAGGCCAATCCGAACCTGCAGGTGGCGCCGGCGAGCCTGACCAAGCTGATGACCGCGCATGTCGTGTATCAGGCCGTGAAGAACGGCAGCCTGACCATGACCCAGACGGTCCCGGTCAGCGTGGCGGCCTGGCATACCGGCGGCTCGCGCATGTTCATCAGCCCCGACAGCGATGTGACCGTCGATGAGCTGCTGCACGGGCTGATCATCGATTCCGGCAACGACGCCGCCGTGGCTCTCGCCCAGCAGGTGGCCGGCACGGAAGACAGTTTCGTGCAGCTGATGAACCGGGACGCGCACCAAATGGGCCTGAACGACACGGTCTATACCGATGTCGACGGCCTGCCCGACCCGGGGCTGCACACCAGCGCGCTCGACGTCGCCACGCTGAGCCGCGTGATTTTGCAAGACGAGCCGCAGATCCTGAACATCTCGAAATTGCCGAACTACACCTACAACAACATCACCCAGGCGAGTTGGAACCCGGTGCTGGCGCATGATTCCACGGTCGACGGGCTGAAGACCGGCCTGACCAATGAAAGCGGGCACTGCATCGACGCCACGGCGGTGCGCGGCGACATGCGCCTGATCGCCGTGGTAATGGGCGGCCCCTCCTGGCACGCCAGCACCGCGGCCATCGAGGCATTGCTCGATTACGGCCAGAAATTCTTCACCGATACGGCCATTTCCACGGCCGGCCAGCAGATCGACACGCTGAAAAGCACCGCGCTGAATTCCGGCATGGTCCCGGTCGGCGTGGCGAACACCATCGCCGTGACCCTGCCCACGGACGGCGTTTCCAAGGTCGCATACAAGATCAACTACACGGCCGACCTGACGCCGGGCGTGACCAAAGGCGAAACTTTGGGCACGGTCACCTACACGCTCGATGGCAAGGCGCTGGGCAGCAGCCCGGTGATCGCGCTGACCGATTCGCCGCCCGCGACATTTTTTACCAAACTGAAGTTGAAACTGAGCAAATATCTATGAGCGACACACCTCCCGATCGTCTCTCGATCGACCCCGCCAGCCCGTTCTTCAACGAAGCTCTCCTCGAACGCGGCATCGGCATCCGCTTCAACGGCGTCGAGAAAAACAATGTCGAAGAATATTCCGTGTCCGAAGGCTGGGTGCGGGTGGCGGCCGGCAAAAGCCTCGACCGCCACGGCAAGCCGCTGACCATGCGGCTCAAAGGCACGGTCGAGGCGTATTTCCGCGATACGGCACAGCCGTAAGGAACAAGGAAGGGCTACTTTTTGTGAACAAAAAGTAGCAAAAAACTTTATTTACTCTGGGCCATGGGCTGCGTCGGCGACAACGCCCCTGGCCCAGCACAACAAAAGTTTTTGGTGCCGCTTTTTTCAAAAAGCGGCTTCTTTCTTCACTTCGGCCGTACCATGTCGAACCGCGCTTCCGGCCCGATCGCCGCATAGGCCGTGGCGCCGCCGGCGCGCAGGATGATTTCCGCGCCGAACGTATCGAACACGCCGTCCTTGAGCAACGCGTGGTCGATATGCACGCCGACCACTTCGCCCAGCACCAGCCAGGTAGAAACCGGCACGCCGGCAGCGCTCTTCAACTGCACGATGTCGGCCAGTTTGCACTCGAAATGCACCGGGCTGGCGGCCACCCGTGGCGGCGCTACGAGGCGCGACGGCGCCTTCTCCAGCCCGGCCAGCTCGAATTCATCCACGCCGTAAGGAACGGACGCCGACGTGGCGTTCATTTGCTCGGCCAGCCTGCGGGTGGCCAGGTTCCACACGAATTCGCCTGTCTCCTGCACATTGCGCAGCGAGTTTTTCGGCCCGGTGCTGGCGAAGCCGATGATCGGCGGGATGTAATTGAACGCGTTGAAAAAACTGTACGGGGCGAGATTCACCCCGCCATCCGCACCCCGGGTCGAAACCCAGCCGATCGGCCGCGGCCCGACAATGGCGTTGAACGGGTCATGTGCCAGACCATGCCCCGCCGCGGGCTCGTAAAAATGCATCGCGCTCATCATCAGGCTCCCTGTTTATCGAGTGGCGTCAATCGCCGGCAGCCGTGAGCGGTACCGCGGAAATGATCACCTGGGCGTAGGCGTAAGGATATTCATCCGTCAGCGAGAGCGCGACATGCGGCGCGTGGCCCGGCGGAATCAGCGCCGCGAGCCGCGCCAGAGCGCCGCCGTGCAGGCTCATGGTCGGCTGGCCGCTCGCGAGATTCGTCACCCGCAGATCGGCGAAAAACACGCCGCGCCTGAAGCCGGTGCCGAGCGCCTTGGCGCAGGCTTCCTTCGCCGCGAAACGCTTGGCGTAGCTGGCCGCCCGGCTATGCGGCCGCCGGTCGGAGCGCGCGCGTTCCACCTCGGAGAAGATGCGCAACGTGAAGCGCTCGCCAAAGCGCGCCAGGCTCGCCTCGATGCGGCGGATGTCGCAAATATCGGAACCGAGGCCGACGATCATGTCTTCGCGCGCTCCACCTGGGCAATGCCGGCGGCGCCGCGCAGCCCGGCGATCACCTGGGACAGATGGCGCACGTCGCGCACCTCCACATCGACCAGGGCTTCAAAGAAATCCTGCTGCCGATGCACAACCTTGAGATTCGAAATGGCGCCCTCCTGCTTCGCGACGGCGTTGGTCAGCACCGCCAGCGCGCCGGAACTGTTGCCCGCGATGACGCTGATGCGGCCGATGAAACGGCCGGACTTGCGGTCGCTGCGGGCGATCACATTGGCGTCCCAATCCACGTCGATGAATCGTTCCGGCGTGGCCGCAAATGTTTCCAGCGTCGCGCAATCCTTGGTGTGCACCGTAACGCCTTTGCCGTTGGCGACGATGCCGACGATCTTGTCGCCGGGCAGCGGGTGGCAGCAGCCGGCATAATGCACGTCCATGCCGGCGACGAGGCCGGTGATCGGCATGCCGATATCGCTCACACCGGTATGGCGCGGCGAACGTGCGGTGAGGGCCTCGCCCATGAAGCCCGGCAACATGCGCGGCGCACGCTGCTCGCGTAGCTCCGGATACGCGGTATGGACCACCTCTTTGGCGCCGATGATGCCGGTGTCCACCGCGATGTAGAGATCGTCCAGCGACGCCTGCTTGAGCGTTTTGACCGTCGCTTCCAGCACTTTTTCCGAACCGTCCACGCCTTCCTGGCGGAACGCCTTGGCCAACGCCGATTTGCCGGCATCGCGGTGCTGCTCGCGCATCTGCTGCGCCAGGAAGCGGCGGATTCGCGCGCGCGCCTTGCCGGTGACGACGAACCGCTCCCAGGCCGGTGACGGAGTGCCGCCGCGCGCGGTGAGAATCTCTACCTGATCGCCATTTTGCAGCTCATAGCGCAACGGCATCAGCCGGCCATTGATGCGCGCGCCGACGCAGCTATCGCCGATCTGGCTGTGCACGGCATAGGCGAAATCGACCGAGGTGGCGCCGCGCGGCAGCTGGATCAGCTGGCCCTTCGGCGTGAAGCAGAACACCTGGTCCTGGTAGAGCTCGAGCTTGGTGTTTTCGAGAAACTCGTCCGGGGCGGCGGAGTTATCAAGAATTTCCAGCAGGTCCTGCACCCAGCGGAACTGTTTCAAATCCGCCTGCGACGCGTCGGACTGCTTGTACAACCAATGCGCGGCGACACCGTTTTCCGCGATCATCTGCATGTCCGCCGTGCGGATCTGAATTTCGATCTTCTGGTTGCGCGGATGGCGTAGCGTCACGCCAGTATGCAACGATTGGTAGCCGTTGGCCTTGGGCGTCGAAATATAATCCTTGAAGCGCCCGGCAATCACCGGAAAGGCGGCATGGATCGCGCCCAACGCCACGTAGCAGGCCTCGCGCGTCGGCACGATGATGCGGAAGGCCATGATGTCGGAGAGCTGCTCGAAGGCGACATTGCGCCGCTGCATCTTCTCCCAGATGGAATAAGGCGATTTTTCGCGCCCGGCGATTTCCACAATGTCGACATCGGCCTCGCGGCAGACACGCAGTAGTTCCTGGCGCACCTCTTCGATGACGTCAGCCCCCTGCCCGCGCAGGAAATTCAGGCGCGCCTGGATCGTGTCATAGGCTTCGGGGTCGAGCTCGGCGAAAGAGCGCGTCTGCAGCTCCGTCTTCACCGCTTCCATGCCGATGCGCGCGGCCAGCGGCGCGTAAATCTCCATCGTCTCGCGGGCGATGCGCTGGCGCCGGTCCGGTGTGCGCACGGCGTTGATGGTGCGCATATTGTGCAGCCGGTCCGCGAGCTTGACGATGAGGACGCGAATGTCCTTGCTCATCGCCAGGACCAGCTTGCGGAAATTCTCCGCCTGCTTGGTGCGGTCCGACTGCAATTCCAGCCGGGTGAGCTTGGTAACGCCGTCGACCAGCCCGGCCACCTCGGCGCCGAAGCGCTTCTGCACCGAAGCCAGCGTGACGGGCGTGTCCTCGATCACGTCATGCAACAAGGCGGTGACGATGGAAGACGTGTCCAGCCGGTAGCCGGCCAGAATCGTCGCCACCGCCAAAGGATGGGTTATGTAGGGCTCGCCATTGTCGCGCTTCTGCGCCGCATGCGCGTCGAAGGCGACGCCGTAGGCATCGTCGATGACCGCCGGATCGGCCTTGCTGTCATAGGCGGCGATGCGTGAGAGCAGACCGCTCAGTTCCGGGTGCGGGCTGGCGCCCGCCAGCCCTTCGGGGGCGTATGGCAGGCTTCTTCTCCAACAGCCCGCCATGGCGCGACTCAGCGGCGGGTCTTGCCGCCGAGCTCTGCCTCGATCGCCGCCTGGATGTCCTCGGGCGACATTTCCTCGCCCTCGGCAGCCATGGCGGCGGCCTCTTCCTCGGCGGAGACATCCTGCAGGCCGAAAATATTCTGGTCGGTCGGGATCAGGTCCAGCACTTCCTCGTCCACCGGCTCAGGCTCGGGAACGCGGGACAGCGACTTCACCAGATCCTGCTCCAGCGCGGGCAGCGCCAGCGTCTCATCGGCAATTTCGCGCAAGGCAACCACCGGGTTCTTGTCATTGTCCCGGTCGATGGTAAGCTGTTCGCCTCGGCTGATGTTGCGGGCACGCTGGGCCGCCAGCAGAACCAGTTCAAACCGGTTCGGCACTTTCAAAACGCAGTCTTCGACGGTGACGCGGGCCATCCGATACGCTCCAGGCAAAGAATTGAACGCGTGATCTACCAAGCGCGCCGCCGCGATGCAAGCCTGTAGCCATTCTCGCGGCGCGGCTCAGTCCTCGCTTTCCGCCCAGAACGAGATTTCCTGCGGCGGCAACTCGGCCAGCAGCGCGGTCACGCTGCTTCCCAGCTGCGGATGCCGCCAGGCGGGCGCCACGTCCAGAATCGGCCGCAGCACGAAGGCCCGCTGATGGGCACGCGGATGCGGCAGGACCGGATCGGGCCCGGCACGCACCAGGCCGTTGAAGTCGATGATGTCGAGATCGAGCGTGCGCGCCGCGTTCGGGGTCGAGCGCTGCCGGCCATAGCGGCTTTCGATCGCCTGCAATTGCGCCAGCAGCCAAGCCGGGTCCACATTGCCCCGCAGCCGCACGACGCCATTGCAGTAATCCGGCTGTTCCGCGCGTGGGAAGGGCGGCGAGCGATACCAGGAGGATCCGGCGACGAAGCTCAAGCCGGGAATGCCGCGAACATCGGCGACGGCGGCGCGACATGTCTCAAGCGGTGAGGCCCCATCCAAGGCCTTCAGGTTCGCGCCCAGGGCCACCAAAATCATACGCCACCCCCCCTGCACGCCGAAGCCCTCACGAGTTTTTCAAGATCCGTCAGGAAAACTCATCTAACATTTTTCAGATCGGTGTATATGAAATTTAGAGAAATATTTACGGAAAAGAGCCAGCTATGAGATTCACCGCGCAGGAACGGACCGCGTTGTTCATCGACGGGGCGAATCTCTATGCCGCGACCAGGAGCCTCGGCTTCGACATCGATTACCGCAAGTTGCTGGATTATTTCGGCACGCAACTGCATCTGATCCGCGCTTATTATTATTCCGCGCTGCTGGAGACCGAGGAATATTCCCCGTTGAAGCCCTTGACCGACTGGCTGGCCTATAACGGCTACAGCCTGGTCACCAAGCCGGCCAAGGAGTTCACCGACGCGCAGGGAAAGCGGCGGATCAAGGGCAATATGGATATCGAGCTGGCGATCGACATGCTGGAGCTGGCGCCGCGGCTCGACCACGTGATCCTGTTCTCCGGTGATTCCGACTTTCGCCGTCTGGTTGAAGCGGTGCAACGTAAAGGTGTGCGCGTCTCCGTGGTTTCCACGATCAAGACCAGCCCCCCGATGATCGCCGATGAGTTGCGGCGTCAGGCCGATCAGTTTCTCGACCTCGCCGACATCGCGCCGGAATTCAGCAGGCGCGCGGCCGAGCCGCGCAGCCGCCCGAGCCGCGGCGACGCCGACGAATAATTGCACCTTCAATGACTCGACAGGCCCCCTCGGCAAATCCACCGCCGGACTGCGCCCTGTGCCCGCGCCTGGTCGGCTACCGCGCGGAAAACCGGACCAAAGAGCCGCTTTGGCATAACGCGCCGGTGCCGAGTTTCGGCGCACTGGACGCGGAGCTTTTGATCGTGGGCCTGGCCCCCGGCGTGCGCGGCGCCAACCGCACCGGCCGCCCCTTCACCGGCGATTATGCCGGCGTGCTGCTCTATCAGACCCTGATCAAATTCGGTTTCGCGACCGGCCAATATCTCGAAAACCCGGATGACGGGCTGCATTTAAGCAACTGCCGCCTCACCAACGCCGTGCGGTGCGTGCCGCCGCAAAACCTGCCGACGCCGGCGGAAAACAAAAGCTGCAACCCGTTCCTGGTGTCGGAAATCGCCGCCATGCCGCGCCTGCGCGCGATCCTGGCCTTGGGCACCGTCGCGCATGCCATGAGCCTGCGCGCGCTCGGCGCCCGCGCGGCGGCACATAAATTCGCCCACGGCGCGGTGCACGAAACAGGCGCAATGCGGCTGTTCAACAGCTACCATGTGTCGCGCTACAACACGAACACGCGCCGCCTCACGCCCGCGATGTTTGAAGATGTTGTCGAGAAAATCATGGGTTTTATAAAATAAGGAAGCGCTTCTTTTTGTGAACAAAAAGAAGCAAAAAAACTTTGTTATGCTGGGCCATGGGCGTTGTCGGCGACACAGCCTCCAGCCCAGCATAAAAAAAGTTTTTGCGGCGCTTTTTTCAAAAAGCGCCTGCTTTCTTTCTTCTAATCGTGCGTGTGCTTACGGTGAATCGGATCGATCCAGGCGACCTCTTCGGGTTTCTCCACCGGCTCGATATCGAGATTGACCACCACCGCCTCGTTATCCGAACGGACCAGCACACATTCCAGCGGTTCGTCGGTTGAGGCATTGATTTCCTGATGCGGCACGTAAGGCGGCACGAAAATGAAATCGCCCGGCCCGGCCTCGGCGACATATTCCAGTTTCTCGCCCCAGCGCATGCGCGCCTGGCCGCGTATCACGTAGATCACGCTTTCAAGCGCGCCATGATGGTGCGCGCCGGTTTTGGCGTTGGCGTCGATCTTCACCGTCCCGGCCCAGATTTTCTGCGCGCCGACGCGGGCCGCGTTGATCGCGGCCTCGCGATGCATGCCCGGCGTCTGCGCGGTGTTCGCATCGAGCGTGCCGGCCTTGATCACCTGCACGCCATGCTCGCGCCAATAATCCTCGTCCATGTTGGCCCCCTCAGCGGTTGCGCAGCAGCCTTGCCTTGTCGCGCTGCCAATCCCGCGCGGCGACGGCCTGGCGCTTATCGTGCTTCTGCTTGCCCTCGGCGATGCCGAGCGTGACTTTCGCCAGTCCGCGATCGTTGAAATGAATGTCGAGCGGCACCACCGTCGCGCCTTCGCGGGCGATGGCGCCGAACAACTGCCCGCGTTCCTTTTTTTTCACCAGCAGCTTGCGGGCGCCGCGCACTTCGAAGCGCGACAGCACGCCGCCCTGGTATTCCGGAATATAGGCGTTGAAGAGATAGAGCTCACCGTCGCGCTCGCCGGCCCACGCTTCGGTGAGCGTGGCGCGGCCGAGGCGCAGGGACTTCACCTCCACCCCTTTGAGCACGATGCCGGCCTCAATGGTGGAGAGAATCTTATAGTCGAACCGCGCCTTGCGGTTCTGCGAGGCGATCCCGTGCGAGATGTAACCCGACTTGGATTTAGCCTTCTCCGTCAATTCAACAGCCCCGCCTCCCGCATCGCGGCACGCATTTTCTCCGCGGTGGCGGCGCTGACCGGCGCCATCGGCAGGCGGCTGGCGGCGGTGCCGAATCCGAGCAGCGAGGCGGCGTATTTCACCGGGCCGGGATTGGTCTCGACGAACATCGCATCATGCAGCGGCACCAAACGCTGCTGGATCGCCATCGCCTGTTTGATGTCGCCCTTGGCCCAGGCCGCATGCATCTCGGCGCAGAGGCGCGGCGCGACATTGGCGGTGACCGAGATGCAGCCATGCCCCCCGGCGGCAAGGAAGCTGAGCGCCGTATGGTCCTCGCCGGAGAGCTGCGCAAACCCGGCGCCGCAGGCGCGAGTGGTGTGCAACGGCCGGGTCAGGTTCGCGGTTGCATCCTTCACGCCGACGATATTCTTCTCCTGCGCCAGCCGCGCCATGGTCTCGACCGACATGTCGACCACCGAACGGCCGGGAATGTTGTAAATGATCACCGGAATATCGACAGCATCGATGATCGCCTTGAAATGGCGGTACAGACCTTCCTGGGTCGGCTTGTTGTAATAAGGGGTGACGACCAGCACGGCATCGGCGCCGGCCTTCTTGGCGTGCATGGCCAGGCTGATCGCCTCGGCCGTGGCGTTGGAGCCGGCGCCGGCGATCACCGGCACCCTGCCCTTCGCCGTGGCGATGGTCAGTTCGACAACGCGCTCATGTTCCTCATGCGACAAAGTGGGCGATTCACCGGTGGTGCCCATCGGCACGAGTCCCTGCGTACCCTCCGCGATCTGCCACTCGATCAGGCGCACCAGAGCGTCTTCATCGATGCGCCCATCGGCGTGCATCGGCGTCACCAAAGCGGTCAGAGAACCGTGAAACATTGCTTTTCCCCAATGACCACGCGGGGGCATGCCAGCCCACGCGCACGTACAACACCACGTAATCCCGTGGGGGATGGCCTGCAACCCAGGGCCTGCTAGAACGGCATGTATGAGAATTCTTGGCGTCCTGCTGTTCGCTGCGCTGCCCGCCCTCGCCTGGGCGCAGAGTCCTGCGTCTCCGGAAATCATGACCGACGTTTATGCCGGACATTTCGACGCCGCCTCGGCCCTGGCGGCGGCCACCGGCGACCCGCTGACGCAGAAGCTTGTGACCTTCTTCCGCCTGCTCGACCCCGGCGGCGGTACGCCGGATGAAATCCGGAGCTTCATCGCCGAGAATCCGGACTGGCCGGAACAAGGATTGCTGGCGCTGCGCGCACGGCAGGCGGAAGGGATCGTCTCTCGGCAGGCGCCGGAAGTCACACCGCCTTTCCTGCAACAGGTTGAGGCGCTGCACGCGGCCGGGCAGGACGAGGCCGCCGCCACGCTCTGGACGTCTCAAGGCAAGGCGGCGGCCGGCGCGGCCGATGCCGGGCAGCTTCTGATGTTCTGGCCGGCGCAGAATGAGCTGGCCCGGGCGCTGCTGGCGGCCGGCGACGCCAAATCCGCCTATCAGGTGGTCATCGCCGTGAACCCGCCCATCGCCGGGGAGACCGCGCGCGAACAGATCGCCGACCGCGATTTCCTCGCCGGGTTCCTGCTGCTGCGCTTTCTGCACGAGCCTGAGGAGGCGGCAACCTGGTTCCGCGACCTCTCGACCTCTTCCACCGCCGTGATCACCCAGGCGCGCGCCTGGTACTGGCTGGGGCGCAGCGAGAGCGGCGCCGCGGCGCAGGCCGATTTTGCCCGGGCCGCGCAATATCCGGACACCTATTACGGCCAGCTCGCCGCCCTGGCGCTCGGCGACACGCCGCAACAGCTCGCCCAGCGGATTCTCAGCGCCGGCCAGCCGCCTTTCTCGGCGGGGCAGGCCCTGGACTTCGCCTTGATGGAATTGCCGCGCGCCGCCGTGCTGCTGATGCAGATGAACGATCAGCGCGATGCGATGATCTTTCTCAACCGGATCGGCGCGGTCGCCGCCGATGACCGAACCAGGGAGCTGGCGGCACGGCTGGCGCTGGGGCTCGGCCTGCCCTCGAGCGCGGTATCGATCGCGCGAACCGCCGGTGTCGCCGGGCAGATGCTGGTGCGTGAAGGCTGGCCGATGCCCGTCACCCCGCCCGACGGGGACCTTCCGGGCGCCATCGCCTTTGGCATCATGCGCCAGGAAAGCAGTTTCAATCCGGACGTGGTCTCCGGCGCCGGCGCGGTCGGGCTGATGCAGTTGATGCCGGCCACGGCGCGCCACACCGCCCGCAAGGACGGCATTTCCTACAGCAACAATCTGTTCGATCCGCACGAGAACATGCTGATCGGCAGCGCCTATATCGACGGGCTGATCAAGGATTTCGGCAACTGCCTGCCGCTTGCCATCGCCGCCTACAATGCCGGCCCGACCAATGTCGCCAACTGGCTGGCGAGCAACGGCGACCCGGAACTGGGCACGCGCGCCGGCGGGGCCGATATCATCGACTGGGTCGAGGAGATTCCGTTCAACGAGACCCGCAATTATGTGCAGCGCGTGACCGAGAGCATCGTCGTCTACCAGGCCCTGCTGCACGGCACGACCGAGCACCCGCTCGTGGCCTGGATGCAGAAATGATGCTTCCGCGTTTGCTTGCGAGCGGCTTCTGCGCCGGTTACGCGCCGGTTGCGCCCGGCACGGCGGGGTCCCTCGCCGGGTTGCTCGTCGGCGCCCTGCTGCTCGGTTTCGGCCATTTGCCCGTGGCGGTCGCCGTTCTTGCGGTCAGCGCCGCCGGCCTCTGGGCGATCACCGCCCTCGACGAGGGCCATGCCGATCCGGGCTGGATCGTCATCGACGAGATTGCCGGGCAGATGATCCCGCTGCTGGCCCTGTCGCATGTCTCGGTCGTCGGGCTGGGCCTGGCCTTCGTCGCGTTCCGCTTTTTCGACATCACCAAGCTCGGCCCGATCGGCTGGGTGGATGGCCGCCACGATGTCCGGGGCGTGATGGGCGACGACTGGCTGGCCGGAATCGCCGCCGCGATTCTGCTGCTTCTGGTCCGCCTGGTGTGGCCGCTATGAACGCCGATGCCTTCGCCGCCAAACTCGTGCAACTCTACCGCGCGAAAGGGCTGACCCTGGCGACGGCGGAAAGCTGTACCGGCGGCATGGTGGCCGCCGCCATCACCTCCGTGCCCGGCTCTTCCGCCGTGCTGGATCGCGGCTTCGTCACCTATTCCAACGAAGCGAAAACCGAATTGCTGGGCGTGCCGGCGGCGCTGATCGACACGGTCGGGGCGGTGTCGGAAGACGTGGCGCGGCTGATGGCGCAAGGCGCCAGACAACGCGCCGGGACAAATCTGGCGGTGTCTATCACCGGCATCGCCGGGCCGGATGGCGGCAGCCCTGAAAAGCCGGTCGGCACGGTCTGGTTCGGGCTCGCGACCGCGGATGGGCAGGTTTTCGCCCATCACCGCCGGTTCCCCGGCGATCGCCAGGCCGTCCGCGCCGCCAGCACATTATTCGCCTTGCAGCTGTTATGGGATGGAGTGAAGTCATGAGCAAAAATCTCGGCGTCTGGGACAAAGCCAAGCGCGATGGCCGCAAGATGAGCATGATCACCGCCTATGACTATCCGTTCGCACGCCTCGCCGAGGCGGCGGGAATCGATGCGATTCTGGTCGGCGATTCGCTCGGCATGGTGGTGGCCGGCGATGCCGACACGCTGCGCGTCAGCCTGGAACAGATCGAATATCACACCAGGATCGTCGCCAAAGGCCTGCAAAAAACCCTGCTGATGTCCGACCTGCCGTTCGGCAGCTACGAGCAGAGCCCGGTCCAGGCCCTGGCCAGCGCCACCAGGCTGATCAAGGCCGGCGCGGATATCGTGAAGCTGGAGGGCGGCGAAGCGATGGTCGAAACCGTCGCCTATCTTTCGGCGCGGGCCGTGCCGGTCTGCGCGCATATCGGGCTGACGCCGCAATACGTGCGGCAATTCGGCGGCTTCAAGCGCCAGGGCAAGACACCGGATGCCGCGGCGCGGATCATGCAAGACGCAATCGCGTTCGCCGAGGCCGGCGCGCGCATCGTGCTGATGGAAGCCATCCCCTCACCCCTCGCCGCTGAAATCACGCAGCGCATCGCAGCACCCACCATCGGCATCGGCGCCGGCCCCGACACAGACGGCCAGGTGCTGGTGCTGCACGACGTGCTGGGCCTGAACCAGGACCACGTGCCGGCCTTCGCCAAAACCTACCTGGACGGCGCGAAGCTGATCCAACAGGCGATTGCCGATTATGCCGAGGACGTACGGACTTCGAAATTTCCCTCAGTCTGAAGGACAGGAAGGAAGCGCTACTTTTTGTGAACAAAAAGTAGCAAAAAAACTTTGGTTACTCTGGGCCATGGGCGTTGCCGCCGACACAGCCCATGGCCCAGCATAACAAAAGTTTTGGGGCTGTCCCAGATGTTAGGTTGAATTCTTTCTGACCCAGCGCTTGAGCTGCTTCAAGAGCTGGGCGGGAGAGCCATCGTTGAACCTCCACTCGCATTCCTTGAGGAAGA
>Ga0310811_10001266_pt1 | contig 32237 bp, 22 predicted proteins | sample YCmetagenome_FD_207642 | JGI IMG/M metagenome (GOLD analysis project Ga0310811, IMG submission 207642) | Soil microbial communities from experimental microcosm in Duke University, North Carolina, United States - YC | ecosystem: Engineered > Artificial ecosystem > Soil microcosm > Unclassified ...
GCAGCGGCAGCTCGCCCGGCTTCAGGCCGCCTTCACGCTCGATGTCGCCGTTCGAGCCCCCGCCAACCCACGGGCCCGTGAGATCGGGATGGCCATCGGGCATGCGCGGAATCGGATACTTGTCGATCTCGGCGTCGGGTACCACCGGACTCCCGGGGTTGATGTGAGGTATGTCCTGGCCCTGGCCTCCACCTCGGCCCTGCCCGCCGCCCCGCTGTGCCTGCAGGACCGCCGCGATCGCGGCAACGGTAGTCGCGATGACAAACGCCTTTCTCACGCCTTCCTCCCGCGATCCAGCTAGAAGCCGTACTTGACGCCGAACTGCATGATGCGCGGATCGCCCGTCATCGTCGTGATCCGCCCAAAAGTCCCGGTCGCGAAATTATTGTTCGGCAGACCCCAGTTGAAAGTGTTGAACAGATTGAACACCTCCAGCCGCAGCTCGATGGTCCGCGTCGCCGCTAAGGATACGAGACGAGACAGTGCGAGATCCACCTTGTGGAACCCTGGCCCCTTGATGCTGTTGCGAGCGCTGGTCCCGAATTTTCCGGCGGCTGGCTGCGCAAAAGCGGCGGGGTTCAGGAAATTGTTCAGGGTTTTCGCGCCGTACACGTCGTCGGATACCTGGTCGACTCGCTGATTGGCCATCCCGTTGAAGGCATTGTCGCGGCCGCTGAGGATCGACATCCAGGGGCCCGAGCGGACGCTGAGGATACCTGAAACGCGCCAGTTTGAGGCGATCAACCGCATCGCCGCGTTCCCCAGCGTGGGCGTCTCATAGCCGACGGTGAAATTGGCCAGATGCGTTCGATCGCCGTCGCAGTGGCCGCGGTCGTAGTCGGGATTCGAGGGGTCGACGAAACCGATTCCGAATTGCGCGCCCGTGGGCATTTCGAGGCCGAAGCAGCGCGACCAGGTGTAATTGCCGTTCAGGCTGATGCCGCTCGTCGAGCGGCGCTGGACAGTCAACTTCAAGCCACGATAGGTCTGCGTGCCCACGGCCGCGTGGGTATCGAGATTGCTGATCAGCGTTGCCGCACCAGCGTTTTCACCGGAGAGCGTCAGCACGCGCCGCTGATTGAGGTTCCCCGTTGTGGTGCAGACCGGAGCGTTGACCCCGTTCAGCGTGCATGGGCCGAGGCCGAGGAACACTCCCGGGTTCATCTCCACGAGTCCCCAGAGACGATCGGTATAGCTTCCCAGATACGCGACCGATGCTCCCCAGCTCGATCCAATCTGCCGCTCGACACTGACGTTCCACGATTGGATGCGCGGCGCGTTGATGTCCGGATCCATCGACGCGAAGGTACCGCCGACGGGAAACGGCGTATCAGGTCCGGTGATGATCGGATGCGGATCTCCGCCGACGTCGCGGTACGGATTGTCGAAGAGCCCGGCGGGATCCGTGACCAATGTGCGGTTGCCGTACGGCGGCGCGCCCGCAAGATTCGAAAAGAACTCACCGGTCGGGAAGTCGTACATCAGGGAATACGAGGACCGCACGGCCATGCGGCCATCGCCGTGCACATCCCATGCGACGCCGGCGCGCGGCGAGAAGTTCCACCATTTTTTGTTCAAGCCCGACGTGCCGGACGGGAAACCCGGATCACCCGGATAGATCAGTCCCGCCGGCGCGTTATGAAACACCGAGCTCTTCGCGTTCTTCCTGAAGTTGTCGCGGATGAAGATCGAATTCGCGCCGCGCGTCAGGTTCTCACTGAAAAACGGCTCCCATCGCAGACCAGCATTGATCGTCACGCGATTGGACGCGCGCCAGGTGTCCTGAGCGTATGCGCCGTTGTACCACTGATAAAACGAGATGCCCGACAGCCCTGATTGATCGAGCGTCGCCACGCGTCCGAGCAGGAAGTCCGCAAGCCCGAGTCCGGACGCCTGGCCGCTGAAGTTCCATTGCCCGCCGCCACGCGCCCAGGTCTTCTGATCGACGATGAAGCGCGCGACGTTCACGCCGACGCCGAGCTGATGGTTGCCGCGCACGAGCGCCAGGTCATCGTTCACCTGGAACGAGTTGTTCTGGGCGATGCCGCGCGTCGCGGTCGCCGCGGCAATGTTGAAGCCGCCGGTGACAACCACGATCATCTGATGCGGCACATAGCTGTTCACGTTGATGCCGAGATCGTGCGGATCGAAGTACGGATCGTTGTCGCGATTGACGGCGGTGCGATTGAACGCAAAGCGCACGTTGTTGACGCCGTTCGTGCCGAACACCTTGGTATCCCCGATCGTGAACGACTGCGCGAGGTTGTCGATGTGCGGATTGATGGTCGTCAGCACATTGCCCGTTGTGGCAAACGCAGACGGCTTCTTGTCGCGTGTCGCCATGTAGCGGCCGAATACGGTCTGCCCGCCGCTCAACTGGTAATCGATGCGCCCGACGTACTGTCCTTCATCGCGATCGTCCGGCAGGTTGAACAACGTCTCGCCGCACGGATCCGTCGTCGTCGGCAGCCGCTTCGCGAGGTTCAGCGCGGCGGGGCTGAAGCGAGAGGGATCGATGCGGTTGTTCACGAAGCCGGCGCCGAGGCTCACCTGACGACCGGCGTTGCAGGCAGGCGCGGCAAAGGCGGTGAAGTCGCCGGCGAGCATCGCCGCGGTCGGCACATGCGCGAGCTGGTCGGGAGGGTTCACGCGCGTCCGCGTCCCCTGATAACCGGCGAAGAAGAACATCCGATCGTGGACGATGGGGCCGCCGAACGTGCCGCCGTACTGATTTCGCTTTAGTCCGTCGTCGAGCCGCTTGCCGTTGACGACCGGCGCAAACGGGCTCTTCGCATTGAAGCGCTTGTCGCGGACGAATTCGAACAGATTGCCGGAGTAGCGATTCGTCCCGGACTTGGTAACCGCATTCACCGAGGCGCCGGAGTGCATGCCGCTCTGCGCGGCGAGGCCGCTCGTCGCGACACGGAACTCCTGCAGCGCGTCGGGGAACGGCAGCGGCAGGCCGCCCGAGTTCTGCGGATCGTTATGTACAGCGCCATCCAGTTGATACGCCACGCCGAACTGCAGACCGCCGGCGACGGAGATGTTCACGCCGCCCTGGAAGCTGCGGTTGTTCGGCCGTCCCGTTTCGACCGCCGCGCCCGCGAGGACGATCAGGTCAGTGACCTGGCGGCCTTGCAACGGGAGCTCGACGATGCGCTGCTGATCGACGACTTCACTGATGCCGGCGCTGCGCACGTCGACCAGCGGCGCCGCCGCTTCGACGGAAACCGTCTGTTCGAGATTGCCGACGCCGAGCGCGGCATTGATCGTCGGCGAGGCGCCGACCTGCAGCACGATGCCGGTCTGCACGTAGGTGCGAAAGCCTTGAAGTGCCATCTCCAGCCGGTAGGGGCCGGTCGGCAGGTTCGTCATCACGTAATTGCCGGTGGCGTCGGTGACGACCGTACGAGAGAAGGTGGTGTCGGTCTGCGTGGCTGTCACCGTGACGCCGGGAAGTACAGCGCCGCTTTCATCGGTGACGCGACCATCGAGCTGGGCGGTGGCCTGCGCCCAGAGTGAGGCGCTGGAGAGAACGAACACGATCGCGAACGCAGACACTTTCCGCGGGAAACGCCCCATTCCTTCCTCCTTCGAGGTGCGACTGAGTCGGGTGCGAGGCGTATGGTAGATCAGACTTGCGCGCCGCCGGCATGCGGCATCGGCGACGCCGATTTGGAAGTCGATGCAGCCGCCGGCGCGCTGACCGGCGCGGCAATCGGCTGATCGACATCGCTGCTTAGCCGCAAGTACGCTTCGCGATACGTTCTCAAATGCGGCCGCTGCGCATCAGGCAACTCCTTTAACGCCGCCGCGAGCGCATGCGATGTCGAGTCGGTGCCGTCCACTACGTGTCTCTTGAACTGCTCCTCATCCCTCACCCATTCGGGCTCGAACTGATGAATCGCGGCCAGCGCCACGAGCGTTTCCTCCGGAATGTAGACCGGACGTTCCAGCCCACTTTCTCGAGTCTGTTTCCATTGCTCGTACGGCGTGGACTGTTTATCGTCGAGCCGCATCAGCGGCGCCGGCTTTCCCGACTTCACCCCGATCAGGCTGCGCACCAATCGTTCCGCGGGTGAGAACTGCGGCCCCTCTTCGAGCGCACGTTGACGCATCGCGAGGTACCGCACGCGGTTCTGGAAGCGGCGCGCGGTGCGCGGCGTATTGCGCGCGCCCTCCGTGAGCACGATCGGGTGCCACTTCGTAATCGCCTTTGCGAACGCGGCGCTATCCGCCACGGGTTGTTGCGGCACGCGACGGAGTGCGCCAAGCCCGGCTGCTGCCAGAGCAAGGACGGCGAGGCCGAACGGCCAGGACGAGTACCAACGTACGGGCATCGCGGCGCCCGCGATGAGATACGCGGGAACACCCGGTTTCGACGACGATACGCCTAACCCGCTCGAAGCCGCGCCGCGGCCGTTGTTTGGATTTGCGGCTTCGCCGTCGTTGTTCGTCGGCGACAATCCTTCCGCTGGAACTCCAGCACCCGACTGCGCCTCGGCGTCGATGTCCTGTCGCACCGGTAAATCCGTCGCGTCAGCGACGGGCCACAGCGAGTCGAATCGCTGGCCAACCTGAAAGCCGGAAGCAATCACGGCAAACGCAACCAGCGTCGCGCACACCAACGGCTGCAGCACGTCAGTGACCGACGATCCAATTTTCAGCCACCGGGCAGCGCGCTGCTCCGCTTCCGCTTGCGCCGTCGCGAAAAGCTGCGCTTTTTGCTGCGGCGTCGGCTCGGGAATGGAGATCTCGATTTGTACCAACTTGTCGAGGAACAGCTCGGCAAATGCAGCACGCTTCGCGGCTACCGTCACGTTGGGCCGCTTGCGGCCGCGCGTCGGCATGCCGAACGATGTGCGTGCGTCTCGCAGCACGCGTTCGATGTCTTCGGCGGGCAGATCGAATGCTTCCCACGGCATCGTGTCGACAACGCGCGAGAAGCTGAGGCCAACACAGTGTCGGACGATTTCGCGAGCCATGCCGAGAATGACAAAGCATTCTCCGCTCGAGACGAGAAAGTTCACCGACTCGAGAACTTCCCGCACCTTTTCCGGACGGCAGCGGTCCAGATCGTCGATGACGATCAGCATGCGTTGCGCTCCAAGCGCACGCGTCACATCCGCGAACTCCTGTGCAAATCGCTGGCGGAACGCCGTCTGGGCCTGAAGCCGTTTGGCGCTCGTCGCCGGAGCGTCGCCGGCAAGCAGGCTTGAAGGGTCGGACGCAAACGCGCGGATACCGCGCATCGCCCTTGTGAGGGCAAATATGACGGCGCCGCCCGTGGCGATCCATTTGTCTGTCGTTTCCAGAAGGTCTTTCAACTGCCCGCTTTCCAGGGTGCCCGGACCGAAGAGCGAACCGAACATCTGATGAAGCAGATGCCCGACCGAGTAGGCCTCGTGATTCAGCTTCAAATACGACTCCGCCTGCCACAGCAGCACCACGGCTGCCACGGCAAGCGATGCTTCGAACCACGACTGGCGGAGCCGGGCCCACGCGAGGCGTACGCGGAACATGAATCCAGGGCGGCTGCCGACCGTGGGCACCGCCTGCTTCTTCACGGCATCGAGCAGTGCAGCGAGCAGTTGATCTTCCTTCTGGTGATGCCAGGCGTTGAACCAGACGGGTCGCGATCCGGCGGCTTCGAGCTGCGCCCGGACGAGGTTCATCAACGAGCTCTTGCCACTTCCCCATCGTCCGTTGACGGCAATGACAAGGGGCGGTCTGGTTTTGTCGTTGCGCAGAAAGAGTGCGAGCCCGGACGCAATCGCGGTGAGTTCCAACGCATCTGGCTCTCCCGGTTGGAGCGGTGTGTCGGACTTTCCTTCAGGTGCAATCGCCTTGTGTGTGACCGGGACAACCTCGTCTATCGATACCAGCAGCCCAAGCACCAGGACGAACAGCGGATACCAGGGCGCAATCACGGACCAGTACTGCGCGTTGCGCGACACAGGGGCATGGCCGCGTGCTTCGGCGGCAGCGCGATTTACCGGCACCGACGTTGAGCCGTTATCGTCGGAGCGCGTGAGAGCGTCACGTTCGAGCTGCCACGTCCGGCCAGAGGCCGACTTGACCTTATTTGGTTGCGGTTGCGGCATCCCACCACCGGCCGCGGTGAATGTCCACGTTGTGGCGTCGGTGGTTCGAAATACGAAATCGCGCGTGCGCGTCCTCACTTCGCAGGAACTGTTGTCACATGTGCCGAATGCCACCAGGTCCAATCCCTGGAGTGGAGGCGCGGGATTCGGAACAGGACTGCTGGCAGGTGATGCACTGACCGGCGGCTTCGGCGCGGGTGGTACTGCCGCAGGCGGCGGTGTTGGTCGCGGGTTCGGAGAAGCTGATTCGACGGGGACCGGTTGGGGCGTCGGTGCTGGCGTGGGCGCCGGCGATGGGGCCGCCGTCGGAGCTGGCGTTGCCGTCGGTGCTGGCGTCGGTGCTGCCGTCGGTGCTGCCGTTGGTACTGGCGTCGGTGCTGGTGTTGGCAGCGGAGCGTTCGGCACCGACGGATCTTTAGATTGAGTGTTGGCTTCAGCAATACCGCGGATGCTGGTCACGGGTCCGCCGGCGGACAGCGTCGCATCGTACGTCCCCGGACTGCCTGGCTGGAACACAATCGTTACGCGGCAGTCCTGCTTCGGTTCTATATATCCGTCCGCGCACGTCCTCGGATCAACCTGCACGATGCGAAACGGCCCGTTCGCAGGAACAATCCGAAGGCCGTCAAACTTCGCGCCCCCACCGTTCCGACTTTGCAACGTGATCAGTTGTGTGTTGTTGGTGAGACTGAAAATTCCCACCCGTGACGTCAGGACGAGAGCGCTTCGCTCGATCGAGGCATTTGGCGCGGCCTGCTGCTGTTGTTGAGCGGCGTAGACCGGTGTCACTACGAACTGATCGAAGCGCCAGGCGGCCGCGGGCGCTGGACGCCCGGCTGCAGGGGTCGCGCCGGCAGCTGGCGTGGCCGACGTCCGCGCAAACGTGCCGGTCGCCTGGTTGTACGACAGACGCGTCCACTCGCGGCCGTCGGCGTCCCCGAAGGCGAGGAATCCGCCATTACCCGCAATCCACGGCGTGTTGCCGATAACCGTCAGGGCGTTGATGTTGCGGATGTCGGGCAGGGCGGCATCGATATTGCGCTCGAGCGGATGAAATAGCCGCGCCCACGGCCCGTACGGTTCGTGCCATGCATATGGGGCGGTGTATTGCGTGTACGCGCCCAAGGTGGCGATAACAAACAGGATTCCGGCGACCACCAGACGGGACCGCAATGTCCACCTTCCGATCACGGTTCTGAACACGTCGCCCTCGATTCAGGCTGGAAATGATTGTCGCGAGAAGGCGCATCCTACAGCGGATCTCGCCTGTGGGATCAACGCCCCAGGCAGGCAATTCGCACAAAAAAAGGCCGCGATCGCTCGCGGCCTTTCCACACACGCTCAGGAGGCTGTTAGTTGACGGCGCGGACGTCCTTGAGCGCACCGGCAGGTGCGTGCACCGGCGCGTCGAGCGGCACTTCAACGAGCGTCCACGCATCCGTTTCCTGCAGCACCATTGTGGCAAATTCGGTGTGCAGGGCGTGGCCGCCGCGGTGCGCGACGAGGTGACCGATCAGCGGGTGGCCGACCAGGGCCATGTCGCCGATCACGTCGAGAATTTTGTGGCGGACGAATTCATCATCGAAGCGGAGAGAGTTGTTCAACACGCCGGTGTCGCCGATGACGATGGCGTTTTCGAGCGAGCCGCCGAGCGCGAGGCCCTGCTGGCGCATCCATTCGACTTCCTTCAGGAAGCCGAACGTACGGGCCGGCGCGATTTCGTCAATGAACGCGTCTTCCGTTACGCGGATGGTGCGCGACTGGTGCCGCAGCAGCGGATGGTCGAACGCGATGCTGTAGGTCACCTTGAAGTGATCCGACGGATAGACCGCGATCCGCTTGTCGCCGCGCGTGATCGACAGCGGCTTGAGAATCTTCATGTAGCGGCGTGCCGCAGGCAGGCGCTTGATGCCGGCCTCGTGAATCAGATAGATGAACGGCGCCGCGCTGCCGTCCATGATCGGCACTTCCGCCGAATTCAGTTCGACGATGACATTGTCGACGCCGAGGCTGACGAGCGCGGCCATCAGATGTTCGACGGTGCTGACGTTGACAGCGTCACTGGTGAGACCCGTCGCCAGGTTGATGGCGCCGAGATGGCTGATGCTGGCAGCGACTTCAACGCCGCCGAGATCGGAACGCCGGAAACGGATGCCGAAGTCGGAGGGAGCGGGCTTCAGCGACAGCGTCACTTTTTTGCCCGAATGGAGACCAATCCCCGCGCAGGAGATCGGTCGACGGATAGTCCGTTGTGCGTTCATCAGCGGTATAAGCCGAATGCGGGGGACGCCCGTGACCAAGCAAGCAGGGTGCCCGCGCGCGGCGTTATTCTTCTCGCCTCCTAACCTCTTACGTCGCGTTGACTTAGGTGGTGCACTGATGCGTGGTGCGATCGGCTCTCCCGCAAATTGTGGCCGGACAACCACAGCCGTTCGCGCGCCAGTTGTGGCGACTTTAACACAGCCAGATCATTGGAAAAACTGAAAACTTGAGTCGATCCGTCACCCGAGTCGGAGTCGGGTACGCGGCATCACCCGAGTCGGAGTCGCGTACGCGGCATCACCCGAGTCGGAGTCGAGTACGCGGCATCACCCGAGTCGGAGTCGAGTACAGGACGTCACCCGACTCTGACTCGGGCCAGGTCCGCCCTTACAGCACCGGTTGCAGGTACTGACCAGTGACGGACTTCGGATTCGCGGCGACTTCTTCAGGCGTGCCGCTCGCGATCACACGCCCCCCACCGACGCCGCCTTCGGGGCCGAGATCAATCAGATGATCGGCGCACCGGATGACATCGAGATTGTGCTCGATGACGACGACGGTGTTGCCCTGATCCACGAGCTTGTTCAGGACATCCAAAAGCTTGCGCGTGTCCTCGAAATGCAGACCCGTCGTCGGCTCATCGAGGATGTACAACGTGCGGCCGGTGCTGCGGCGTGAGAGCTCGCGCGCCAGCTTGACACGCTGCGCCTCGCCGCCGCTGAGTGTGGTTGCTGACTGCCCGAGTTCGATATAGCCGAGCCCGACGTCCTGCAATGTCCGCAGCTTGTTGGCGATGGGCGGGAAGTTCTCGAGCAGCGGCAGCGCTTGATCGACGGTGAGGTCAAGCACTTCCGCGATCGATTTGCCACGGTACTGGATGTCGAGGGTCTCGCGGTTGTAGCGTCGCCCCTTGCACTGCTCGCACGTGACATATACGTCCGGCAGGAAGTGCATCTCGATGGCGATGACGCCATCGCCTTGACACGCCTCGCAGCGGCCGCCCTTCACGTTGAACGAAAAACGTCCCGGCTTGAAGCCGCGCGCCTTGGCTTCCGGCATCATCGCGAACAGTTCGCGGATGAAGGTGAACATGCCCGTGTAGGTTGCCGGATTGCTGCGCGGTGTGCGGCCGATCGGCGACTGATCGATCTCGATCACCTTGTCGATCAATTCAATGCCGTCGATGCGATCGTGCGGACCGGGATCGGTGGCCGCCTTGTAGAGCGTCTGCGCCAGCGAGCGATACAGGATGTCGTTGACGAGCGTCGACTTGCCCGAGCCGCTTACACCGGTGACGGCGGTCAGCGTGCCAAGCGGAATCGTCACATCGACGTTCTTCAGATTGTTTGCGCGGGCGCCGCGAATCACGACCTCGCCCTTCAGCGCCGGCCGGCGCGCCTTCGGCGTCTCGATTGAACGCTCGCCGCGCAGATACGCGCCGGTCAGCGACTCGTTACCGTTCTTCTTCAGGAGTTCTTCCGGCAAGCCCTGGAAGATCACCTTTCCTCCGTGCTCACCCGCACCGGGACCGAGATCGACGACCCAGTCCGCCATCCGGATCGTCTCCTCGTCGTGTTCAACCACGACAACCGTGTTGCCCAGATCGCGCAGCCGCGCAAGCGTCGAGAGCAGCTTTCGATTGTCGCGCTGATGCAATCCGATCGACGGCTCGTCGAGGACATAGAGCACGCCGGTCAGGTTGGCGCCGATCTGCGTCGCCAGGCGAATGCGCTGCCCTTCTCCGCCCGACAGCGTCGCGGCGCTGCGATTGAGCGTCAGGTATCCGACGCCGACGTCATGCAGGAACTTCAGTCGCTCGCGGATCTCGCGCAGCACCCGCGTGGCGATGAGCGCTTCACGCTCGGTGAGCTCGAACGTCTCGAAGACCTCGACCGCTTCGCTGACCGGCAGGTTCACGTATTCGGCGATGCCGCGCTCCTTCACGCGCACCGCGAGGCTTTCCGGCTTCAACCGCTGCCCCTTGCAGGTGGGACACTCGCGCAGCGTGCGATACGGCTCGAGGTCCTCCTGCACCGCCCACGAGCCTTCCTCGTAGCGACGTCGCAGGTTCGGAATCACGCCCTCGAATCCGTGCCCCCACGGATCGTCATCTGCCGCCCCACGCCGTCGGCGCTTCGGCAGCTCGAACTCTTCCTCGCCGTCCTCCTCCTCATCGGCTCCGTCGTCGACGCGGCGCAGCGGCTTGGCCAGCTTGACGCCTCCCTTCACGCCGCCAGCGGACGGGCCGAACAGAACCAGCTCGCGATGCTTCTTCGGCAGCTTCGAGAACGGCGCATCGGCGTCGATGCCGAAGGTCTGCGACAACTTGGTGATCGCCTCCTTCACCAGCCTGCGATCGCCGCGCACCCACGGCGCAATGGCGCCGCCGAGCAGCGACTTCGATTCGTCCGGCACGACCAGCCTCGGATCGAAGTCGTAGGTCGCGCCGAGACCCTGACAGTCCGGACATGCGCCGTGCGGCGAGTTGAATGAGAACGCACGCGGCGTCATCTCCGGCATGGAGATGCCGCACTGCACACACGCCAGCCGTCGCGAAAAGAGCTGGTCGCCGCCTTCGTAGGTGTTGATGACGACGATGTCGTCGGCAAGCCCGAGCGCGGTCTCGAGCGATTCGGACAAGCGCCGTTCGATGCCCGACTTGACGATCAGGCGATCGACCACGATGTCGATGTTGTGATTGCGCCGCCGATCGAGCTTGATGTCCTCGTCGAGCGATCGAAACTGGCCGTCGATGCGCGCTTTCGTGAAGCCGCGCTGCCGCCATCCCTGCAGCTCTTTCTTGAACTCACCCTTGCGTCCGCGCACGACGGGCGCCAGCACGTTGATGCGCGCATCCTGCGGGTAGAGCATGACGAGATCGAGAATCCGCTCCAGCGACTGCGAAGCGATCTCGCGGCCGCAGTTGTAGCAGTGCGGCACGCCGATGTTGGCAAACAGCAGCCGCAGGTAGTCGTAGATTTCGGTAACGGTCCCGACGGTGGAACGAGGATTCGATCCGGTGGTCTTCTGCTCGATGGAAATCGCGGGCGACAGACCTTCAATCAGGTCGACGTCGGGTTTCTCCATCTGCTCGAGGAACTGGCGCGCGTAGGCCGAGAGCGACTCGACGTACCTCCGCTGCCCCTCGGCGTAGATTGTGTCGAACGCCAGCGACGACTTGCCGGACCCGGACAGGCCCGTAATGACGACGAGCTGGTCCCGCGGGAAATCGACGTCGATATTCTTGAGGTTGTGAACGCGGGCGCCGCGCACCGCGATCCAGTCGTGACCCATACCCCTATGTCAGGAATTTGCCGGAAGCCTGAAACGATCATTTTAACTGATCGGTCCGGCTGAAGCCGGATCTTCTTAGGCGGGAATTCCGATACCCGTAGGTGGCGTACAGAATCGCACCAATTACCAGCCATATGACGAACCGCTCCCAGGCCGCGCGCGGCAGTCCGACCATCACGAACAGGCAGGCAACGGCTCCGAGTGGTGCAACCACCCATGGGAACGGCACCCTGAACGGCCGCGGGCGATTCGGCTCCTTGACGCGCAGAACGAGCACACCGAGGCACACGAGCACGAACGCGAACAGCGTCCCGATGTTGGTCAGGTCGTAGGTTTCGGCGGCATCACCAACCATCGCGGCAATCGCCACGACGACTCCGGTCAACAGCGTCGTCGTATAGGGCACGCGCGTTTTCTCGTCCACGCGCGCCGCCCACTTCGGCAGCAGACCGTCGCGCGCCATCGAGAAGAAGATGCGCGGCTGCCCGTACTGGAAGACGAGCAGGACGGCGGACATCGAGACCGCCGCGCCAAGCGCCACCACCCAGCCGGCGCCCGCGTATCCGGCAAGCTGCAGCGCGCGTGCAAGGGGATCGGCAACGGCCAGTTGCTGATACGGCACCATCCCCGTCAGCACCGCGCCCACGATCACGTAGATCGCGGTGCAGATCGCGAGGCCGCCGAGAATGCCAAGCGGAAGATTGCGCTGCGGATTGCGCGTCTCCTCCGCCGCGGTCGAGATCGCATCGAAGCCGATGTAGGCGAAGAACACGATCGCCGCGCCCTGGTGAATCCCGGTGAAGCCATTCGGCGCGAACGGACGGTAGTTTTCAGAATGGAGGTTCTGGACACCCACGACGATGAACAGGCCGAGCGCGAGCAGCTTGATCACCACCATGACGTTGTTGGCCGTGGAGCTTTCGCGCGCTCCGCGCAGCAGCAGCCACGTTATGAGCATCACGATGCCGAAGGCCGGAATGTTGACAAGGACTGGCATGCCGGCAACGCGCGGCGCCATATCGAGCAGGCCGTGAATCGCCGGATCCGAGCTGAGGAGCGCGGTGCGGTATCCAGTCGTCAGAAACACTGGCAGCGTCACGTCCATGCCGCGCAAAAGGGTCGTGAAGTAATCGCCCCACGAGATGGCCACCGCCACGTTGCCGACGGCGTACTCGAGAATCAGGTCCCAGCCGATGATCCATGCGACGAGCTCTCCGAGAGTCGCGTACGAATAGGCGTAGGCGCTGCCTGCCTGCGGGATCATCGCTGCGAGCTCGGCGTAGCACAGTGCGGCGAGCGCACATGCGCCGCCGAGCAAGACGAATGAGAAGACCAGCGCCGGCCCGGCTCCATACCGCACCACCGAGCCGTCGGGAGCCAGCTGTCCGGCGGCGGCGGTGCCGATTGCGCCGAAGATGCCGGCACCGATCACCGCGCCGATCGCCAGCATGATCAAATCGCCGGCCCCGAGCACCCGCTTCAGCGCGTACGGGGCGGTCGAATCCGGTTGCAGCTCCGCAATCGGCTTGCGGGCGAAGAGCTGTGACATTTAGTCGAATCGATAGACCGTTTCGTTTGAGGCGACGATCAGCTCGCCGTTGGGCCCGAAGGCTACGCCAACCAGCGCCCCGCCCGCAACGATCGGCGTGAAGGTGCCGTCCGTCTCGAGGCGATGCAGGCCGCTCGATCCGGCCAGCGCATCGACGACGTACAGCTTGCGATCGGAACCAAAAGCGAGACCTTGCGGTCGGCCAAGGGAGGATGCGATCGCCGTCACCAGCCCGTGCTTGTCGATCTTGTAGATGGGATCGTAGGTGCCCAGGGTCGGCGCCGTGACGTGGAGTTCCCCGTCCGGGCTCATGGCGAGATGGAACGCGGCCACGCTGGCAGGCAGGGTCGCGAACGCCGTGGCGCGGCCGTCGCGCACGCGGAAGATCGTCCCGGATCGATCGCCGACAAACATCGATCCGTCTTCGTCGAAGGCAATGCCGCACGCGACGCCGAGGTCGGACGCAACCTGCTCCGGCGTGCCATCCAGTGCGACGCGATAAACCGCGCCCTCAAACCGGCTCGATACGTACAGCTTCCCGTCCGGCCCGATCGCCATCGACGTCGCATTGACGACGCCCGAGACGAACGGCTCGCGCGTGCCGGTGGACGTCACGCGGAAGATCGAGACGGGCGCCTCTTGCCCCCGCGATCCGCTGTAGGTGACGAACAGATTGCCATCGCGATCGAACACGGGGTTATCGACCTGATGCAGCCCCGTGGCCCAGATCGATCCGATCGATAGCTCGCCGACGGTGGTGTCACCGAGGCGCACGGGAACGTGGCCGCCTTCGATTTCATCGGGGATGGTGATGACGATGCGTTTGCTGGAGGCGAACGAGATGCGCGCCGGTATGTCGCGCAGCATCACTTCCGATGCGTCGCCAATGTCGAACCCGGAGCCGTTGATCGTGACGCGGCCGCGCCCGACCGCACGTTCGGGGATAACTGAGGTGACGGCGGGCACCCGCTGAGTCTATCGCTTCGAACTTCGAACTGTGAAAGTTGGAGCTTGGAACTTGGAACTTGGAGCTTAGCTATCGTCAAGCTCCATGTTCCAGTACAGGTAGTCGCGCCAGCTCTCCGGCGCGTTGCGCAACCCGACCGTGATGCGGATCGCCGGCGCGGAATCGGGCCGACGCGGGTGCCGGAGCAGCTTCATCCCTGCCTCAGCCGGCGTGCGCCCCCCCTTCTTTCGGTTACAGGACACGCAGCAGGTGACGATGTTCTCCCAGTCTTTTCGGCCTCCCTGCGCGACCGGCACCACGTGGTCGAACGTCAATTCGGACGTCGGAAACGAGTCGTTGCAGTACTGGCAGGTGTGATTGTCGCGCGCGTAGATATTGGCCCGGGAGAAAGGCACGTAATCGAAGCGGCGTTTTATCTTGACGAAGCGGAGGAGGCGGATGACGGAGGGCAGCTTGAAGCTGAGCGTAACCGTCCTTATCTCGCGCTCGTGGTGCGCGATCACCTCCACTTTTCCCTGGCACCAGAGCGTAATCGCCTTCTGCCAGTGAACGACCTTCAGTGGCTCGTACGACGCGTTCAGAAGGAGCGCCTGCTCCATAGCTTGTGAACATGATGCAGGACGCTAGACGGGCTGTCAAGAATACGACCGGGCAAACACCGTTAACGAAAGGGGTTAGGCCGGTTACAATACCTGCACTGCAGCGCATCCTTCTGCTTCTGATTGCCGTCGCGACGTGCGCGTGCGCCACCACGGGCGGCACGCCCCGACCCCGGCCCTTCCCAGGTGCCCCGGAACCCCCCGTTGTGGTCCCGGAACCCCCCGTCGTCGTCCCGCCCGTGGCGGTTGCGCCGACGATGATCGTCACGACCGCGATGATGTATCGCGGCGTCCCGTATCGAAACGGCGGCAGCGATCCGGCGGGGTTCGACTGCAGCGGCTTCGTGCAGTGGGTCTTCGCGCAGAACGGCGTCCGAGTGCCGCGCGAGGTGCGTGAACAGTACGGCGCCGGCGCCCAGATTGGTCTGCGCGAGGTAAAGCCTGGTGATCTGCTGTTCTTCGAGACGGTGAGCCGCGGCGCCTCGCATGTCGGCGTCGCGATTGGAGGCGACGAGTTCATCCATGCGCCGAGCAGCAACGGCGTCGTACGCGTGGAGCGGTTTACGAGCAGCTATTGGTCGAGGCGATTTGTCGGCGCGCGACGCATCGCCCCGGCCACTATCAACACCGATTAGTCGAAGACGACCAATCGTCAGGGTTGTCCCTGACTCGATCCTGCAAACAAACGCTGGCCGGTCGCGCTGAGAATGACGACGCGGGCGTTGCCGTAGGGCGTGCCGTCGCGCGCGAGACTCCCCTCGACGGATACCGTATCGCCAACTTTCATTGTGTTCCGTGTCCACCCGGCACGCATCAGGGCATTCGGATTGCCCATTTCAAACGCCCAGTTTGTCACCTTGCCGCTCTTCTCGTCGGTCACGTCGAGATAGAAGAATGTGTGCGGATTCAACCACTGCACCTTCGTCACGACACCCGTCAGCTTGAACGGCTTGGTGACATCGAATTCCGCTGAAAAGGAGTGATGCGCCGACAGCGGCGCGGTTGTCGCAGCCACTGCGGTTATCAACGCAAGGATTCTCGACGCCATCACAACGCCTCGCCTTATCTGCCTGGAAGCGGTGGGCTCGGCGGCTCGGGCGGCGCCGGCTCGACGCTGCGGTGTTCGAGCGTCAACTGGTGATTGTCGCAGAAGGATTCGAGCAGCTCTGTATCAGGTAGCAATGGCAGCACCGTCTTCGCCGTCCACGGCTTCGCGTACGCCTTCGGATCGTCAATCGTGATCGCGAGCTCCAGGTGACCGAAATCAATCCGGCGAAACCGTTCGGTGACGCGGAGGGCATCGCTGTGCGGATGCGCCTTGCGCGTGTCGAGCCAGCCGCCATCACGCAGGCCGATCGTCTCGACGACGAAAACGTCCCCCTCCCAGCGGCCTATCGAATAGCCAAGCCACGCCGGCTCGGGATCGGTCGGCAGCGGACGACCGTCGGTGAAGATCTGGCGGAACATCATGCCGACCTGCGCTTCGTGAAGAAAGACTGTCTCAGCCGGCGTCTGGATGATCTTGAACTGATCGACCGAATCGATTCTCGGAACACCCGGCGGCATGCAGAAGCCGAGTGGATCATCCACGTGATCGCGCTTCTCGCGCTGCGCCTGGATGCCTGCGGCCCAGGGAGTCATCTGGACGTCGGAGGGTTTCAGATCCTTCGCCAGGTCGAAGAAGAAGCCGTTTGGTCCCCACCCCTGCCAGATCCCCGACAGATCCGGCTTGCCGTCCGGCCGCCTGGGCGCCGGCGCGGACAGATTCGGCTTCCCGTCGGAAAGTCGGGGAATGCCGGGCGTCGGGTAATTCAGCCACTGCGCGTGCGCATGGGCGCTGATCAGCAACGCCGCGATCGCCGCGGCCCCTCGCTTCATAACATTGCGTCCGATTCGCGGGAATTCTATACCCACCGGCAATCAACACTGCGTTCCACCGCTCGAGGATTTCGCGCAACCTATTGCGCATCGAGCTTGCCGGCAGCGCGTTCCGACGTTAATAAACCATCGCCGCGTCGCCCGACAGGCGCGCTTTCCTTGGAGATCACCATGCGCAGCAAGCACGTCGTGACTGTTGGTGGCGCGTGCCTCATCGGTGCCGTGATGGTAGTCGGTGCCGCGCGCGGCCAGACCGCGACAAAAGGCTACGATGCGCCGACTCATTCATTACCGCCGGACGTGCAGTACAACGTCGACTTGGCGTTCCTGCTGCTGAACGGCGACCTCAGCAAAGACCGACTGCCGCAGGTGCTCGTCGGCGGTGGTGTCATCCCCACGGACGGAAAAACACCGCTGCAGGAGCTGTCCGGCAAAGTCGAGACAATCCCGCCGTTCAAGGCCTTCGATCAGCTCTATTACTTCGGTATGAACACCGTCGGATCATGGGCGCTCAACACCACCGATGGAATCATCCTGTTCGACACGTTGAACAACACCGAAGAAGCGCAGCGCATCATCGAGGGGGGAATGAAGACGGTGGGGCTCGACCCCGCGCGCATCAAGTACATCGTCATCATGCATGGCCATGCGGACCACTTCGGCGGGGCGAAATATCTGCAGGACAAATATCATCCGCGCGTGCTGATGGGCGCCGCCGCCTGGGACATGATTGCGAGACCCCGCCCCAACGGACGCGGACAGCAACCGGTCGCCGCGCCGACGCATGATATGGACATTACCGACGGCCAGAGACTGACGCTCGGCGGGCAGACGGTCACCCTGTATCTCACCCCTGGACATACGCCCGCTACGGTATCGGCAATTATTCCGGTGACTGACGAAGGGCGGCCGCACGTCCTGGCATTCTGGGGCGGCACCGGTTTTCCCGGTTCACTCGATGCGACGCCGACCGCCGCCGGATTGAGGATCTACCAGGAACAACTATTCCGCTACGCGAAGATCGGCATTGATGCGAAGGTGGACGGACTGATTGCGAATCACGCCGTCGCGGACGGGACGCCGCAGAAGGCGGTGATCATGCGGAATCGCAAGAAGGGGGAGCCGAACCCCTACATCTTCGGCCAGAGCACGTTCGTCCGCGTCATGGGTTCGTTCATCAGCGCAGTGCATGCGGCCATCGTCTCGCGCGAGGCGAAAGCGAATCGCTGATCAAGCGGCGCAGAACTTACCTTTCCGAACGAGCGCGCGCGAGGCGTGCGGCAGGAACTCGCGCACGACGATGTCGTCTTCCGTGAAGCGCGCGGCGGTGCGCGGCGTCTTCACCGCCTCGACGCGGCAGTGCGCGAGCTCCGCCGGCGCCGCCGGCTGCGGATCGACGCGCTCGGTATAGCGCTGCGGATACGACGGAAACGATCGGAATGTCGTCCCCACCACGCCGCCGAATTTCTCCGTCATCTCGGCAAATGAATACTGCAGGAAGTCGTAGACCTGCGGATCCGGCTTGGTGTTCAGATACTGCCGCACCATCTCGACGACATCTTCAAAGAACCGGTCGCCATGACAGTTGGCCGACTCGGTTCCGTCAGCGCGCTCCATGCGGCGGATACCCGGCCGCTCCGGATCGATGTGATAGAGCTCGTGGATGATGGTGTCGAGTTTCGCAATCCAGTTCGGCCCGCCCGCGTAGTGCACCTGCTTGCGCGTACGCGACAGCTGCTGATCGCAGAACCGCGGCAGCGCGAACGAGATCATGTAGTCAATCTGATTCATGCCGATCGTCACCACCGGTGACTTCGTCACGAACCACTCCGAACGGCGTGTCAGCGCGCCGGTCTTCCTGTCGCGCCAGAAGTAATAGCCGGGGTCGCTCTGCGCAAGGCTGATGCAGTGGCACGTCGCGTACGCGCCCTCGGCGTGGGTTCGCCCGCCCCGCGCAAAAACCAGGACCTTGCTCATGTCGACGAACGAGAGTGTCGGAACGCGCGACACGACGTCTTCCATGAGCAGCGAGATGCGCTCGGTGTAGTTGATCAAGTCCGTTTCAGTTGTTTGAGTTACGGAGAACGAGCCGCGCCTATTGTGCGGACTCACTCTGAAAAGCGCAAGCGGATGCGAAGCGGACGCGAACCCCTTTTTGCTCTTCGATCGCTGATCTCGGCACACACTGCGCGCGACTGCACTCAGCTGTTCGGAAAATTTTTACGGTTGAGCTGGGGCGTTGGGTGGCGGCAGGTCGGAGGGTTCAGTGGGCGCAGCGGGTTCTTTGGGTTCTATGGGTTCTACCGCTGCAGGCTCCGTATCGGCCGGCGCCGAGTATTCCTCGCTCGGCGTTGTCTCTTCTTCCTGATTCACGTCGCTCGGCTGCGGACCGTTGTTCACCACCGGCACCGTGGCGGGCGGCTGGTACGCACCCATGCGCGCGAGGATGATTCGCTGACGACGAAGCAGGCGCGTGTTCGGATGCGCAGGGCTGTAGGTGCGCGGGTTGATGATCGCGCCGGCCAGCATCGCGGCCTGCGCTGGACTCAGTGTCGCCGCCGATGTGCCGAAGTAACTGCGCGCCGCGGCTTCCGCACCCCAGATGCCGTCGCCCCACTCAATGACGTTCAGATAGATCTCGAAGATGCGCGCCTTCGAGAGCTCCGCCTCGAGCCGGCGCGCGATTATCAGCTCGCGCAGTTTGCGAACTGGATCCCGCGACGGCGACAGATACAGGTTCTTCGCCAGCTGCTGCGTGATGGTGCTGCCGCCGCGAATCGCTTTCCCCTTCTCGATGTCGTTTTTGATCGAGATCTTGAGCTGCTCCATGTCGATGCCCTCGTGCTGCCAGAAGGCATCGTCTTCGGCGACGAGCACTGCTCGCTTCAGGGTCTGCGAGATGCGTGTGTACGGCACCCACACCTGGTAATGCCGCAGCTGCCGGCCTTGCTGCGCGGCTTCACGCTCGCGCAGCTCCATGAAGGCCGTAGTCCTCGGGTTCGCCGTGCGCAGGACGCGCACGTCAGGAAGCGTGAGATAGACATAGGCGAAGAACGCAAACAACAACGCCGCGACGGTGATGCCACCCCGCACGACGAGACGGCCGACCCTTTTCAGAACTACCCTCCCACCACGATCTTGATCCGCTTGCCGACCATCGGCTGCGAGTCCGGCTCCGCCCCGTTCATGATCGCAAGAGTCGACGCCTTGATGACGCCGCCCGAGCGCTCCGCGATCGACTGCCACGAATCACCCTGACGGACGACGTATATATCGACGCGATTGGGATGGACGGCTTCGGCTTCAGCCGCGGTGAGCGGCTTGAACGAACGGATGCTCCGCAGAATCGCATCATCGAGCGGAGCGAACACGTTCGGCGCGCTGAAGCCCGCGACGAGATACACATTGCCGTTATGGACGATGTGCGCCGCGCGCATCGTGACGCTGCCGAGGCCCTGCAGCGACCCGGCATAGAGACCAATGAATGCATCGAGCCCGTTGATCTGCTGCCGCGCGCCGTTCTGGATGCGGAAGCCGGCATCCTGCATCTGCGTGCGTGCGATATTCTCCACGCCGTTTCCGCGCGGCATCTCCACCTGCTCGAGCAGCATATAAACGTCTGCGCCCGGCGCCTTCGCAATCACCTGCTCCGGGCTGTTCTGAACGTCCCATCCGTTGGGGAAATCGATGCGGAAGTGCAACGGCGGATGGATGAACGCGGCGCCGCGAACGATGCCCTGATCGGGATTGTCGCCATAGATGATCCCGTCGATCGCGCGGAAGAGCGCGTCCTGATTACGCACGAAGTCGGTGCGCCCGACAGATGTCTGCTGCACGAGCGGCGCGATGTCCTGCACGCGCTGCAGCGGCTCGGGGTGCGTCTCCAGCCAGTTCGGCACACCCTTGCTTTGTCCCGACGCTTCGTCGATACGCCCGAGCGTGGTGAGCATTTCGGGAATGCCGGCGGGATCCCAATTCGCACGCGCCGCGTAGCGGACGCCCAGTTGATCCGCCTGCGATTCGTCGCCGCGGCTGTATTTCAGAAAGAGCACACCGAGCCCCTGCTCCGCGAGGCCGCCGATCTGCTGCCCGCCGGGAACGAAGACGCCCAGCGCGACGAGGCCGATCGTGCCGCCGACCGCTCGCGTGTACTGCTGCGCCGCATGTCGTGCGGTGACGTGACCCGTTTCGTGGCCGAGCACGCCCGCAAGCTGCGCTTCGTCGTTGAGGAATGGAAGAATGCCGCGGGTAATGTAGATCGGACCGCCCGGCAGTGCGAACGCGTTGACGGCCGGCGTATCAGCGACGCTGTAGTGCCACGGCAGCGTCGGACGCTCCGACACGCTGGCCAGCTTCATGCCGATGCCGTTGATGTACGTCTGCAGGTTGGCGTCATTGTAGACGCCCATTTCTTTCTTCACCTGAGCATCGGCTTCCTGCCCGGCGGAGATCTCCTGCGCCTCGCTCATCAAATTGATCTGCCGCTTGCCGGTAGCCGGATTCGTCGCGCACGCGACAAGGCAGAGGGCAACAAAGACGAGGGGTAATCTCATGGTCGCAGAGGCCGACGTGCACGTCGGCCTAAACGCGAACTGGCAACACTCCCAAGGCATCGAGCTGACCGCGGATCGTCGCGACGATCTGCTTCGATGGCGGTCGCAACGGCGGACGCGGCAAGCCGCCGTTGAAGCCGAGCAAATCCATCGCCGCCTTCAAACCGGTGATGCCGTAACCGCCGCCGATCGATCGCGCCAGCGGCGTCACCTTGCGCTGCAGTGCGCGCGCCTCCGCGATTCTGTTCTCCCTGACCAGCTTCACCATTTCGATGCACTCATCCGGCAGCAGCGCCGCCAGCGCCAGCACCGCTCCATCAACACCCGCGCAGAGCGACTGAAACAACGTCGTCGCCGAACCGGCAAGGACGGTGAAGTCATCGGGCGTGCGGTTCACGCATTCGCTGATGTAGAGAAGGTCATTGCCTGACTCCTTCATACCAACAATGTTCGGGTGTGCGGAAAGTTGCTCGACCGCGTCCGCACCAAGCGTGACGCTGGTGTACATCGTCACGTTGTAGAGAAGAACCGGGATGCGCGACGCGTCAGCCACCGCCATGTAATGGTGGAGGAACACCTCGCTCGTCATCTGATTCCTGAAAAACGACGGAGTGCGCACGAGCGTCGCGTCGGCGCCAAGGTCCGCGGCACGCTTCGTTGCCGCAATCGTCGCCCTGGTCGATTCGCGGCCTGTGCCGACGATGAGCGGCCGATCCTTCGGCATGATGCCGCGGGCGATCTCGACGATGCGAGCGGCTTCCTCTTCCTCGACCTGCGGCGCTTCGCCGTTCGAGCCGAGCACCACGAGCCCAGTGAGCGGCGTCGTCATCCAGCGTTTGATGTTGCTGGCGAGCGCCTTCTCGTCCAGCACGTCGTCGCTCGTGAATGGAGTGGCGATGGGGGTGAACACGCCGGCGAATCTCTTCATGGCGTCCAATTGTACAGGGGTGCTTTTGACGTCCCTAAATCGCCGGCCACCGGCATCTGCCTTTGAAGAAACTTCACGGCTGTCTGGAATCTCGACACTGGCGTCTCGTCGAAGGCCGAAGATCCACGGCCTATCGCTGAGGCACGGCCGTTGCTCTCTGCCGCCGCCGTTAGTTCGTTTCTTCTCGCCGCTTTTCGAACGCCGCGCACGATCCGCTCGAGAAAACTGGGGAAACTCGCACGATGTCCTTACGTCTGCACCGCGCTCGCGCCCTCGTCCCGTTCGTCGCCGTCTGTCTTGCGTGTGTATCAACAGGCTGCGGTTCGACGGTCGCCTCGTCTACGGCGCCGTCACTGGCCAAATGCGGCGTGACCCTCACGGCCCCGGCGGCGTCGATCGACCCGGCGGGCGCCCCGGCCACCATCGCGGTCAACACGCAACCGGAGTGTACCTGGAGCGCGACTTCTGAGGCGAGCTGGATTACCGGCCTGACTCCGGCATCCGGACAAGGCACGGGCGAGATCAAAATCGACGTCGCCGCGAACCCTGCTATTAGCTCCAGGCAGGGCGATGTAGTCGTCAACGGCGTAAGGGCCCAGATACGGCAGGAGGCGGCGACGTGCCGGTTTGACGTTTCGTCGAGTAGTCAAACCTTCGATGAGACCGGAGGTACCGCCAGGATAAGCGTCACGACCCTCGCCGGCTGTGCGTGGACCGCCCGCGCCGATGCGCCGTGGGTCACGGTGACCTCTGGATCCGCGGGAACCGGACCTGGCGCGGTCACAATCACGGTTGCGGCCAATACCGGTGACGCGCGCAGCGCGTCGCTCGCCATTGCGGATCGCACGGTCCGCATTTCCCAGGATGCGAAGCCGGTACTAGTGCCTCCGATTACCTCGTGTGCGTTTGACGTCACACCGACCTCAGCGTCGATCGGCGCAGCAGGCGGCGGAGGCACGACGATCGCGGTCGATACAACTGCAGGCTGTGAGTGGACTGCCGCCAGCAATGCGGGATGGCTGACGATCACCTCCGATACGCATAGCTTCGGGCCAGGATCCGTGATGTTCAGCGCGGCGTCTAACATTGGCTCGGCACGAAGTGGGACGCTGTCCATCGCCGGTCAAAGCGTGACGGTCAGTCAGGCTGCTGCGTCCTCTTCGTCGTGTTCCTACACCGTGAACCCGACGACGCTGTCACTGCCGTCATCGGGGAGCACGAGCAGCTCGTTCACTGTCACCTCGTCGTCCGGCTGTGCGTGGACCGCGGCTGAGAACGTGACCTGGATGACGATCACGTCGGGAACAAGCGGCAGCGGCAATGGGACGGTCAAGATCAGCGTCGACGCCAACACCACCGCGTCGGTGCGCACGGGCACACTGACGATTGCCGGTCACCAGATCACCGTCACCGAGGCGGGCCTATCGTGCTCCTACACGGTATCGCCGGCGTCGGTCAGCATCGGAGCGACCGGCGGCGCGGGCACACCCATCGGCGTCACCGCCGCCGCGGGATGCTCGTGGACCGCTGCAAGCAGCGTGAGCTGGATCACGTTGGTGACAGGTCAGACGGGCACTGGAAACGGAACCGTCACCTACACCGTGTCGGCGAATACGGGCCCCGCTCGCAGCGGAACGCTCACGGTGGCAGGAAAGACGGTGACGATCTCGCAGAATTCGGGATGCACGTACACCATTAACCCAACCAGCCAGGCGTTTCCGACCGATGGCGGCACGGGTGGGCCGGTAACGGTCACCACGCAATCGGGCTGTACGTGGACGGCGAGCAGCAGCGCGAGCTGGATCACGATCGCGAGCGGTGCAAGCGGTACCGGCAACGGCACGGTGACGTTCACCGTTGCGGCGAACACCGGCGGCGCGCGGACAGGCACGCTGACGATCGCTGGATCGACGTTCACGGTGACGCAGGCGAAAAAATAGGGGAGCGATGAGCCGCACACATCTCCACCTCGCGACAATCGTTCTCGGAGCCGCTGTGCTCGTCCCGGCACCCGCGTCCGCGCAGGCCACGATCACCGATGCATTGTCGTTTCTGCTGACCAACCGTTCGATTCCGACGGGCGATCCGACGGGCGACGTCGAGGCGGCGGCCGCGGCGCGCGATACGATGAGCACGCTTCTGAAAGTCGAGCTCGCCACGCTGCCGGTGAATGCTTCGGCCAGCGGCTTTACCTACCGCATGGATCCCGCTCTGGGCGGCGTGCCGGTACGCTCCACCGCGACCTTCGGCGCGTTCGTCACGGAGCGCGCGCTCACGCTGGGGGGACGGCACCTCTCGTTCGCGGCGACATTTCAGACCGTGAGTTTCGACAGCATCGACGGCCGGCGTTTGCGCGATGGCTCTCTGCGGGCGACAGCCAGCCGCCTGTCCGCCGACGCGGATCCGTTCGACGCGGAAACGATCGCCATGCGGATTCACGCCGACACGATGACGCTCTCGGCGAATTTCGGAATTACTGATCGCCTCGACCTCGGCGGCGCCCTGCCGATCGAGCGCCTGACGCTGTCGGGCGAGCGTGTGGATACGTATCGCGGCACGCAGTTGACGCAGGCGACGGTGGATGCCAGCGCCTCTGGCGCAGGCGACGCGCTGGTACGCGGCAAGTTTCACGTCTGGCAGCGGGGCACGACGGGCATCAGCGCCGGCGCCGACGCGCGGCTGCCGACGGGGAGCGCGGAAAATCTGCTCGGCACCGACCGGACGACGATCAAACCTCGACTGATCGTCTCGACGGAGAATAGCCATGTCGCCCTCGACAGCAACGTCGGCTACGGCATCGGCGGCATATCGGACGAGCTGGACTACGCGGCCGCGCTGACGACCGTCGGCTCGAGCGCGTTCACGATTGTCGGCGAGTTCTCGGGGCGGCGGTTGACGTCGGCTGGACGGTTGGTCGATGTGACGGCGCCGAATCCCCGCCAGCCGGGCGTGCAGACGACGCGGCTCAGCGCGGTGACGTCGGCCACCAATCGCGCCATCGCGACCGCCGGAGTAAAGTGGAACGTCAGGGCCACGTGGCTCATTACTGCGAACGTCTCGCGGTCGCTGGGAACGGCAGGCCTGACGGCGAAGTGGATGTCAATGGTCGGCGCGGAGTACGCCTTCGGAGAGTAAGAGATGCAGGACACCGACCTCGACACATTTCCCGGAGAGGACGAGACGACCACCAGTAAGAGGATCGTCATCACCGACGATCAGCTCAGATCGTCGTGGGAAACATTTCCGACCGAACAAACCGGGCAAGTCGAGTCGAAGCCGACCGAACCGACCGACGACCCGTTGGCGAACATGACGCTCATGCCGCCGCCGGCGCCGGACCAGCCAATTGCGCAACCGGTCGTCAAACGCCGCAGCTCGTTCGCACCTGCCGTGCTCATCGCGGTCCTCGCGCTCGGACTGTTGGCGGGACCAGAGATCAAGCGACGACTCGCTGCGCCGATGCCGGTGCAGCCCAACGCTCCTATTCAGTTATCGGCATCCGCAGCGACGGCCGCGGCCAGTGAAGCATCGAACACAGACGCCACTGTTCCGGCGGCCGCTGATATCGAACCTGCTGATGATGCGAATGCCGCCTCACAGCCTGCACCGGACGTTGCGACGACCCGCGAGCCTGCGCCCGTGAACCCTCTGCCGCCAGCGTCGGTACCGCGAGCGATCGCTGCGGCGAGAAGGACCGTCGCGGCACCACCGCGAATCGCGCAACCCTCGAGTGCACCAGCGACGCCCGCAGCGGTTACAGCGCCATCGACCGCCGCAGCTATAACGCCGTCGACAGCAGCAGTTACAACGCTACCCGCGGAGCCGGCGGCAACTGCGGCGCCCGCGGTACCGGCTGCGCCAGCGATTGCCACACCCCCAGCCGCGCCATCCGCCGCCCCATCCGCCGCGCCACCGGCGTCGGCACCGGCTGCCACGGCTGCTGCCGCTCCCGTGCTTGCGCCCGAGACGCGCGCGGTACTCGGCGCGCTGTATCGATATCAGGAGGCGTTCAGCACGCTTGATTCGAATGCCGCGCAGCAAGTGTGGCCCGATGTCGATGTGCGAGCGCTCGATCGAGCGTTCGATCAGCTCGCGCAGCAGACGTTCGATTTGCGATCGTGCGACGTCGGCGTCTCGGGCGAGCGCGCCGAAGCGGTTTGTACCGGCACCGCGAGCTACACGCGCAAGGTGGGCAACAAGGCGATGCGCGTCGAAGCAAGGCGGTGGCGCTTCGCGCTGCGGCGGGACGGCAGCGAGTGGCTGATCCAGGGCGTCGATGTGCGCTAGGAGCGGCGGCCGTCGACGTCGAACTGAATGGGGCTGCGGCCGCGTCCCTGCACGACGAGATTGACGGCGAGCACTACCAGAAAAATCGCCGCGGCGGGTGCCAGCATCCACGGTGCTTCGCCAACGAGCGCCACGTTCGACGCATCGGAAAGCATCGTTCCCCAGGTCGGCACGCTCGTCGGAAACCCAAGCCCCACGTACGAGAGCGTCGCTTCCGCGAGGATGAACGCGGGCAGCAGGAGCGTCGCCTGCGTCAACAGATACCCGCGAGCGGCAGGCATCAGGTGCACCGCCAGTAGGCGCATCGGACCCGCACCGGCCGCGAGTCCGGCGGTGACGTATTCGCGCTCGCGCTCCGACGCGATGATCCCGCGCACGCCGCGTGCGACGACCGGCCAGCTGACGAGAGCGAAGATGCCGACGAGCAGCGCGAACACCTGAGCGGGCGGCAGCACCAGCGGCATCACCGCGCGCAGCGCGAGCACCACATAGATGGAGGGCAGGACCAGCACGAAATCCGAAAAGCGTGAGAGGACCTCGTCCACCGCGCCGCCCGCATACCCGGCAATGCCGCCGATCGCCGCACCGACAATCATGGTGATGAGCGTCGCCAGCGCGGAAATGCCGAGCGAGGCGCGCCCTCCATACACGAGCCGCGCGAAGATGTCGCGGCCGTACGAATCCGCGCCGAGCAGCAGCAGCGGCGCGTTCGCATCCGCGCTTGACACGAAATGCCCAGCGCCGAACCACCGAACCGGCACGGCCTGCTCGCGGACCTCGAATCTCCGCTCCAGCCGATTAATCAGCCGAAGAGACGAAAACGACGTCCAGTGAAATGGCGTCGGCGGCGCGTATAAATAGGTGTCGAACTGCTGGTCGGGCGGATTGGGCGCCAGCCACGGCGCTGCAACCGCGACGAATACCATGAGAACAAGCAGGACGCCCCCGGCCGCTCTCATTCCGCGGTCGCCTCGCGGACACGAGGATCCGCGGCGAACAGCAGCAGATCCGCAACCACACTACCGATCGCCAGGAAGACACCCCCCATCGCCGCGCATCCGGCGACGAGATAAACGTCGCGTGCTCGCAGCGCCTCGTACATCAGCCGGCCGAGCCCTGGCCACGCCGTGACGTACTCGACGACGAAGGAGCCGGAGAGGAGCGCACCGATCGCCAGGCCGTAGACGGCGCACATCGATCGCAGCGACGCGCGCCACGCGTGATCGATCAGCAGCTGCCGCCACGTGACACCGCGCGCAAGCGCCGCGGTGACGAACGGCTGATGGATCGTTTCGGTCATCGCCTGCGCCTGCAGACGCTCGAACGTCGCCGCCAGCGGCAGGGCCAGCGCTAACGCGGGCAGCGGCAGGTGACGCATGACGTCGAGCAGCCACGCCGACCACCCGGCATCGACGGCTTCCACAGACGTCATGCCGCCGGCTGGCAGCCATCCGGTACGCGAGGCGAGAAATACGAGCAGCAGCGATGTCAGCAGCGGGGGAATAGACAGGCACAGCAACGACACACCGCGAATTAACGCCGCCATGCCGCCGCGGCGGCTGCCGGTGATGATGCCGAGTGGAATCCCCACGAACGTCGCAACGGCGAGCGCCGTGATAGCGAGGACCGCCGTGTTCCCCGCCGCGCGGCGAATCAGTCCACTAACCGGTCGGTCGTAGAGAAACGAGTCGCCGAAGTCGAATCGCGCCGCGCGCAGCGCCCATCCGCCAAGCTGCCCCACCGGGCTGCGGTTCAAGTCAAACCTTTCGCGCGCGCGGGCGATGTCATCCGCTCTCGCCCTCGGCCCGAGTTCCGTCGTCAGATCGCCGGGAGCGAGGCGTGTAAGGAGAAGCGCGGACGAGGAGACGGCGATGACGAGGAGGAGCGCGAAGGCGAGACGACGGAGGAGAAAACGAATCAACGAACGCTCAGCATATCGGCGTTCCAGAGTGCCACCGGCCGCAGCACGGACGGCTTCACGCCCTGCACGCGCACATTGTAGGCGTAGTACATCCGCGGCGCGACGAAGTAGAGCACCGGCAGGTTCTCGGCGTGGATGCGCTGCACCTGCTTGAAGATCTCCTTTCGCTTCGCCTGGTCGGGCGTCGTCATGTTGCTTTTCATCAGCGCATCGATCTCGGTTTCCCACGGCTCCGGATGCGCGTCGCCCATGTGCCAGAAGTGCGCGTCGCCGCTGCTTAACCACATGTCCAGCTCCGAGGCGGGATCGAGATCGGTCGTGCCGAAGCGCTGATACATCGCCTCGTAGTCGGACCCGAGCATCCGCTGAATGAGCGCCGCGTTCTCGAGCGGCGCTGCCTCGATGGCGATGCCGACCGGCGCAAGCTGCGTGCGCAGCTCGGCGAGGCCGCGCTCGTACCAGCCGACGCCGCGCTGCGTCAGCACGGTGAAGCGTGCTTCATGCCCCTGCGCGTCTTCAACGACGCCGTTGCCATTGCGATCCTCGAGACCGATGCTCTTGAGGACCTCCTTCGCCTTGTTCACATCGTGGAAATATCGCGGAACGTCCGGCCAGAACCAGAGCGTGTTGCCCGGCGTGACGGGCCCCCAGATGGGAACCGCGGCGCCAAGATAGACGTTCTCCGCATACTTCTCGCGATCGACCGCGTAGGAAATGGCCTGGCGGAATTCCCGCTTGCGCACGAACGCGAAGCGCGGATCGCTCTTCCACGCCTCCGGCTTCAGGTTGAACCAGAAGGCGTCGGCTTTCGGCGAGAGGCCAACCTCCGCCAGCTTCAGCTTCCCTTGATCCTCTGCGCGTTTGGCGGGGACGTAATCGTCGGGCCGCAGCTCGCTCTGCGTCAGGTCGACGTCGCCTGACTGCAGCCGCAGCAGCTCCGCATCCTGATCCGGAATCACTTCGTAGACGATGCGATCGAGATACGGCAGCTGCGTGCCGTCATCAGCCTTGCGCCAGTAGTGCGGGTTGCGGTCGAGGACAATTCGCTGGTTTGGAACGTACTCGCGGATGACGAACGGACCCATGCCGGCGAGATCCGATGGCGATGTATCCGTCCCCCACGCTTTGGCAAAGGTTCCAGCGGCGAGCGCGCTTTCGAGCTTGTGCTTCGGCATCACCCACAACGAGTCGAGCAGCCGCAGTCCTGGACCCGATGGCGCCGGAAAGTGGATGACCACCGTGGAGGCGTCGGGCGCGTCGGCAGTGATCGGCTTACCGTCCACGCTGAGCACGTCCTGCAGGTAGCTGCCGGTCTTTGCGTCGAAGATCGCCTTTAGCGAGAACACCACATCGTCCGCGGTGAATGGCACGCCGTCGGACCACATGAGACCCGGACGGAGGTGAAAGGTGTAGGTCAGATTGTCCGCTGAGGCGTCCCACTTCTCCGCCAGCCACGGCTCGACCTCGAAGGTGCTCAAGTTCACGCGCAGCAGGTGCCCCATGGTCAGCATGCTGAGGACGGATGACAGTTGATCCTGGCCGACGAAGCGATTGAAGGTGCGGGGGCCGGCGCGGCCTGACGTCACAAGCTGCCCGCCTCGGTGCTGAGGCCCACCTTCGCGCTCCGCGTTTTGGCGGCCAAGCCCGCCTGCACCGTCGGGCGACGTCCAAACCCAGTAGCCGCCAGCGAGGACTGCGGCGGTGACGACGATGCCGAGCAGGCGTGCTTTCATAGGAGATTCAGATTCTGCACGCCCGGCCAAGAAATTGGCCGTGCAAACAGGCAATCTACTGGATACCGAAAACCCTTCTGATCTGCGCGCAAAGCGCGTCCGTTGCACGCGTCGCCCTGAGAGTCATCGCCGCTGAGCGGGGATCGGCGGCTGATCGGGCAACGCGCTGGCCCTCTCCTCTATCGGCAAGACCGTGCACGCAGCACACGGCGCACTCCCAAGTTGTTGCCGTGGAACGCGTTAAACAATAACGCCGATTGCGGGCGTGGATGGCACCGCTCCTGCCATTGGCTGAGCCATACGGGAGGAATAAAGAGTCCATGGATGCAATCACCGAAGGCACGGCTATACACACTCTCGAGCCCAGACTCGGACGCAGCGTCTCGATCGATCAGGCCGCCGTCCTCCTGAACGTATCGCGCCGCACCATCTACAACCGGATCCGCGAGGGCCGGCTGCAGACCATTCGAACAATCGGAGGCAGCCAGCGGGTGCTCGTCGAATCGCTGCATGACCTCGGTTTCCGTCCACAGGCGTTTCCAGCGTCCGCCGCCCAAGCATCGTTCGAACATCGGCCCCTGACTCGGTAATTCCCACTCTCGACGTTCGACGTAGAGGAACCATGGTGAACAGCAAGCCATCTCGCCGCATCCGGTTGACGCTCTCTGCAGTCGCTTTGCTGTTCACATTCGCTACGACTGCAGGTGCGCAGGGATCGCGTGCGCACCTGTCCAACGATCTGCAGCGCCACCTTGATGCCGGCGACAGCGACTCGACGAGCGTGATCGTCAGCGGCTCGCAGGAACAGGTGGCTGCCATTGCGTCGCGCCACGGACTGCGCATCGCGCGCCCGCTCGCCAGCGGCGCCGTTCTCGAAGTTCCCGCTGGCAAGCTTGACCAACTGGCGTCGGATGCCGAAGTACCGCAGCTTTCCGGCGACCTCCCGACGCATGGTGCGATGGCGGTGACCGACACCGCGATCGGGGCCGATCAGGCGTGGGAGGCGACGGTCGCAGGGGCCGGCTTCAGCCGACCCAACGGCATCACCGGTAAAGGCATCGGCGTCGCCATCCTCGATTCGGGCGTTGCGCTGGTTCCGCAGCTGCGCGGACAGGTGAGCGCGCGCGTGGACATGCTCGATCGCCGCGGCGACGGCAACGACATCTGGGGGCACGGCACGCATCTCGCCGGCATCATCGCCGGCGCGGGCGCGGTCGAAGCCAACGCGCGCGGCGTCGCGCCGGGCGCGCACATCGTCAGCGTGAAGGTGCTTGGCGAGGATGGCTCCGGGCGCATCAGCGATCTCATCGAGGGAATCGACTGGGCGATCGCCAACCGAAAGCGTTATCAGATTGACGTCATCAACCTGTCGCTCGGCGCGCCCGTGGAGCAGTCGTGGCGGCACGATCCGGTGTGCCAGGCAATCGAGCGAGCGTGGCGTTTGAACATCGTCACCGTCGCGGCGGCGGGCAACTTCGGTAAGGATGCAGACGGCAACGAGGTGCTGGGCGGCGTCACGTCACCCGGTAACTGTCCGTATGCGATCACCGTCGGCGCGGTGAACACGAAGGGAACACCGTTCCGCAGCGACGACGTGATTACCACGTACACCTCGCGGGGACCGACGCTGATTGACGGGCTGTTGAAGCCGGACCTGCTGGCGCCGGGCAACAAGATCCGCAGCCTGCTGGCGCCGAATGCGGTGATCGCGCAGGAGCATCCGGAGAAGGTGGTGGGCGCGGGTGCCGATGCGCGGCTGGAGCTGTCGGGAACGAGCATGTCGTCGGCGGTGGTGGCGGGAGCGGCGGCGCTGCTGCTGGATGAGACCGGCGGGGCGAATCCCGAATCGATTCGCGCGCTACTGCAGCTCGGGGCCGAGCGGCTGCCGGAGCTGGGGATCGTGCAGCAGGGCGCGGGCAGCCTGAACGTGCTCGCGTCGCTGGCGATTGCAGCGGCTGGGAACGCCAATCTGGAGACATCGATCGCCGGCGAGACGATCGCGACGAGTGGAATCGCGTTTACCGCGAAGGCGATTGAAGACACGCACTTGGTGTGGGGCGACCACTTGGTGTGGGGCGACCACTTGGTGTGGGGCGACCACTTGGTGTGGGGCGATCACTTGGTGTGGGGCGACCACTTGGTATGGGGCGACCACTTGGTGT
>Ga0310811_10001267_pt1 | contig 32221 bp, 24 predicted proteins | sample YCmetagenome_FD_207642 | JGI IMG/M metagenome (GOLD analysis project Ga0310811, IMG submission 207642) | Soil microbial communities from experimental microcosm in Duke University, North Carolina, United States - YC | ecosystem: Engineered > Artificial ecosystem > Soil microcosm > Unclassified ...
GGCGCTGGAGCGCGGTGATGGGGACGATGATGACGTCGTCCTGGTTGCCCATGCCGACCTGGCCCTTCGCCGCGAGCACGCCGACGACCTGGAACGAGGAGGAATAGGTCGTGACCGTGCTCGTGGATGCCGAGCTGGAGGAGGTGCTCGACGACTTCGCGGCGGTGCCGGTGGTCGAGGCGGTGCCGACGCGGATGAGCTTGCCGATGGGATCCTCGGAGCCGAAGAGCTCCTGCTTGACGGTGTCGCCGATCACGCAGACGGCGTCGCCGTCGCGGACGTCGGCATCGTCGAAGAAGTGGCCCTGGGCGATCTTCCAGTTGTTGATGCCGAAGTACTCGGGGGTGGAGCCGGTGATGCCGGTGGTGCGGGCGTTCTGCCGGTAGATGGTGCTGAGATTGGTGCTGCGGACGGGGGCGATGGCGGCGATGCCAAAGACCTGGTCGCGGAGCACGACGACGTCGCGGGTGGTGAAGTTCGGCACGCCGGCGGAGGAAGAGCGCGGGCCGAAGGCCATGCCGGGCCGCAGGATCACGAGGTTGCTGCCGAGATTCGAGATCTGGTTCTTCACGGCCTGGGTGGTGCCCTGCCCGAGGGTGACCATGGTGATGACGGCGGCAACGCCGATGATGACGCCGAGGACAGTGAGAAAGGCGCGCATGAGATTCCGGCGAATCTCGCGGAGGGCGATATGGAAGGCGTTCCCGAGCATGGTGCTTAGTCGCGGCGGTGGTCGGAGGCGATGAGGCCGTCCTTCACATGGAGGGTGCGGCGGGCGTAGGTGGCGACGTCGTCCTCGTGGGTGACGAGGACGATGCTGATCCCGCGCTCGGCATTGAGCCGGGTGAGGAGCTGCATGATCTCGACGGTGGTGGAGGAGTCGAGGTTGCCGGTGGGCTCGTCGGCGAAGAGGGTGGAGGGCGAGGTGACGATGGCGCGGGCGATGGCGACGCGCTGCTGCTGCCCGCCCGAGAGCTCGGCGGGCGTGTTCTTCAACCGGTGGGGCAGGCCGACGGCGGTGAGCGCCTCGATGGCGAGGCGGTGGCGCTCGGCGCGGGGCAGGCCGCGGTAGATCATGGGGAGCTCGACATTCTCGAGCGCGCTGGTGCGGGCGAGGAGGTTGAAGCCCTGGAAGATGAAGCCGAGCTCGTGGCGGCGCAGGAGCGAGCGCTGGTCGGCCTCGAGCTGCTCGACGGAGACGTCCTTGTAGAGATAGTGGCCGGTCGTGGGCGTATCGAGGCAGCCGAGGAGATTCATGAGGGTGGATTTCCCGGAGCCGCTGGGGCCCATCACGGCGACGAAGTCCCCCTGGCGGATCGTGAGGTCGACACCGCGCAGAGCCTGGAAGGCGGCGGTGCCGGAGCCATAGGTTTTCGTGATGCCCTTGAGCTCGATCAGCGTGTCGTTCATGGCGCGTGAGGCTCGGCGTGGATGATGATCGGGAGCCCCTCGCTCAAGCCGTCGCCGGAGATGGCGGTCGCACGACCGTCGGTGAGGCCGACCTTGACCGGGATGGCCTGGGGCTTGCCGTCGCGGAGGACCCAGACCTGCGGCGTGACCGGTTTCTCCGGAGTGGTGTCGTCGGCGACGGGAGGCCGGTTCCCGCCCTGCGGGCGCCGGGGCGGGCTGGGGATGAGGCTCTGGACGAAGGATTTCTTCATGGCCGCGCCGACCTTCGGCGCCGTGGCGGCGGGATCGAAGCGCAGGGCGGCATTCGGCACGATGAAGGCGTCCTTCGCCTCGGCGACGCTGATCTCGGAGGTGGCGGTCATGCCCGGGCGGAGGCTCAGGTCATCGTTCGAGACCTCGAGCACGGTCTTGTAGGTGACGACGTTGTCGGTGACCGCGGAGCCGTACTCGACCTTCTTCACGGTGGCGCGGAACGAGCGGTCGGGCCAGGCGTCGACGGTGAAGGAGGCGGTCTGCCCGGCCTTCACCTTGCCGATGTCGGCCTCGGCGACGGCGACCTCGAGCTTCATGTTCTCGAGATTCTCGGCGACAACGAAAAGCTCGGGAGCGGTCATGGTCGCGGCGACGGTCTGGCCGGGCTCGACGTTGCGGGTGAGGATGATGCCGTCGATGGGCGAGAGGATGATCGATTTCTTCAGGTCGCTCTCGTTCGTGCCGACATTGGCCTTCGCCTGCCGGACGTCGGCGTCCGCGCTGTCCAGATCCGCATGGGCGCGGGCGGCGGCGGCGATGGCGGTATCCATCTCCGCCTGGGAGGGGAGCTTGCCGCCGCTGGCTTCCTTGAGCTTCTTGAGCCGGGAGAGCGTAGCCTCGCTCTCGACCACGGTGGCCTGGGTCTGGGCGACCCTGGCCGCGGCGGCGGCGGCGGTGGCGCGGCTGCTCTCGGTCTGCTGGTCGAGCTTGCTGGTATCGAGCTTCGCGAGCGGCTGGCCGGTCTTCACGGTGTCGTTCGTGTCGACGTTGACCTCGGTGATGGTGCCGGAGAGCTCGCTGCCGATGGTGATCTCGTTGGTGGGCTCGAGGTTGCCGGTGGCGCTGACGGTCACGCGGATGTCACCGCGCTTGACCGGCTCGGTGACGTAGGTGGTGGCGTCCCGGCTCGAGCTGGCGCTGCGCCACCAGAAGAAGGCGCCGACGGCGACGACGACCACGGCGAGGGCGACGTAGATTTTCCACCGCCCGGAGGCGTGCTTTTCGGAGGCGAGGACTTTGGAGAGTTCCGCGTTGTTCATAGGGATTGCCACCCTCCGCCGAGGGCTTTGTAGAGTTGGACGTAGGCGGTGAGCTGGTTGGCCTCGGTGGTGGCGCGCTGCTCGGCGACGCTGAGCTGGGTGCGCTGGGCCTCGAGGACGGTGAGGATGTCGACCTGGCCGGCCTGGTATTGCTGGGTGGCGAGGCTGGAGGCCTCGGTCGCGGCGTTGTCCGCGCGGACGAGGATCTGGAGCTGCTCGTCGATCTTGCGGATGGCGATGAGGGCGTTCTCCACGTCGGAGAGCGCGGTCAGCACGGTCTTCTGGTAGGTGTAGACGGCCTGCTTCGCGAGTTCCTGGTTGATGTGGATGTTCGCGGTGATCTGGCCGCCCTCGAAGATGGGCTGCGCGAGGCTGGCGAGCAGGCTGCCCGCGAGGGTGCGGGCCGTGGCCTCGGGCGAGAAGATGGTGCCCTCGCGGAGGGCCTCGAGGCCGAGGGACCCGCTCAGGTTGATCGAGGGCAGGCGCTCGAGCTCGGCCTCGGTCTTCCGGTGATAGGCGGCAAGGACGGCATCGATCGCGGCGCGGACGTCGGGACGGTTGTTCAGCGCCTCGGATGGGATGCCGACGGCGAGCCTGGCGGGGACGCGGGGCAGCGAGCTGGAGTGGGCGACGATGTGGTCGATGGCGCCGGGAGTCTGGCCGCAGAGGACGGCGAGCTGGTTCTTCGTCTGGGCGATGGTCTGCTCGAGGGAAGGGATGGTGGCGCTGGCCTGCTCGAGGGTACTGACCGCCTGCTGGAGGGCGAGGATGTCACTGGTGCCGGCGTCCGCCTGCCAGCGGGTGATGTCGGTGGTTTCCTTGCGCGACTCGATATTCTCACGGACGACCTGGAGCTGGGTCTGGGTGCCGCGCAGGGTGATGTAGGCCGCGGCGACATCGCTGCAGAGGGTGACCTGGGCGGCGTAGTAGTTCTCCACCGCCTGCTCCACGTCCTTCGTGGCGGCGGCGACGTTTTGCATCTGGCGACCGAAGAGGTCGATCTGCCAGCCCAGGTCGACCCCGAGGCTGGAGGTCTGGCTGCGGGTCACGCGGTCGGTGGCCTGCTCGTCGCTGCGCTGGACCTGGTCGGAGGCGTTGCCGTTGATGGTGGGCAGCAGCCCGGCGAGCTGCACGCTGCGCTCGCCGCGGGACTGGGCGATGCGGGAGAGAGCGGTCTTGATGTCGGGGCTGGCCGCGAGGGCCTGCGCGATGAGGGCGTCGAGCGCGGGGGCGTCGAAGCGCTTCCACCACTTCTGGAGCGCGGCGGCGTCGAGCGGCTTCCCATCCGCTCCGGCGGCGCGCCAGTGGCCCGGGGTGGCGATGGTGTTTTTCCAGGCGTCGCGATGGATCGTGCAGGAGGTGAGGGCCGCGATGGCAGCTGCAAGGAAGAGGCAACGCCGCAAGGAAGGGCAGAGGAAGGCGTGCTTGGGGGTGTGGATCATCGGCGGGATGGCGGCGCTAAAGAGGAGATGGGCGGGTGCTTCGGTTATTCCGGATCCGGGGTATCACGAGTGGAGGCGGGATATCCCATGTTCTCGAGGGTTTTTCCAACGTTATCGTCCGCGCGCCACGCAGCCTCCAGCGGATTGAAGGACTTGGTGCCATTCGGATTGGTGACACAGGAAGACAGGAGCGAAGCCGCTATGAGGAACAAAAACAAATACGATCTCATCGCGGTGCCACGTAAATGCGATGAGGGGCGCCCGCCACGATTTTGGGATGGAGGGGCGGTCCGGCGGGATGAGGGGCGGCTTGGATAATGCGAAATGGGGAATGGGGCGGCGGGAGCCCACCCACTTTTGTGGGATTTTTTTCGATCCCGCGGGCGCGCTAGATTGCCGCCCAGAGAAACTAACAAAGCCCGTCCGCTTCATCCTTCAAAAATAAATCCTATTGGCAAAGTGCTTCGAAGGGTTCCTTCGGGGATTTTTGCCGCCCCCGATTGCCCGCTCCAGCGCCGCCGGAGCGGCATTAGCAATCTCCTTTTTTCATCGACCGCAATCGAGTTCCCCCGGAATGCCCGCGAACATTTTTACTTACGCAAACAGAGGGAGGCAAGGTGGCGCGGCCCTGGTGGTCGTGCTGGTCCTGCTGGTGCTGATGCTGGGGGTGATCCTGGCTTTTTTCTCCCAGAGCATCCTGCAAAAACAGATCTCGAAAAGCAGCGCGAGCCAGACTGCCGCCGAGTTATTAGCGACCGGAGCGGCCAATACGATCATTGGCGATCTTAAGGCGGAAATTCAAGATGCGAATCACTCCGAAGCATTAGTTACGGCCGGCGGGACGATCTATCGACCGAAGGCCTCGAAATTCAGCGTCCCGGAATTTTCCGGAATCTCGCCGGCGATTTCGGGCGGGGTCGAGACCGATGGGTTGAACAATCTGATCAAGATCAGTGGGAGTGCCTCGTTCTTCTCCGGGGCGCCTGCATCCCGCGGTTCGGACGAGACGACGCTGCCGGGCGGCTCGACGGGCAGGGCGATATCCAAGAAAGACTGGAACAGGTCGCGGCTGCTGCCGAGTGTTTCCCCCTCGGATGCGACCCCGACGGTCGCCGACTCCACAATGCCAAAATGGGTGTATGTCACCCGGCAGGGAACGAAGCCAACGGCCCCGGGGGATTGGTCCCCCAATCTCTCCGATCCGACGGTCATCGTCGGCAGATATGCCTTCGCGATTTACAACGAAGGGGGGCTGCTCGACGCGAATGCGGCTGGTTATCCCGCCGCAGTGACCCATTCCGCGACGGCGAGCCTGTGGATCGCGGACCAAACCGCGTACAAAAGTTCCGCCGCTCACGCGGACCTGACCAAACTCGGGCTCGACACGGACCAGGTGGAGGCCCTGACGAGTTGGCGCAATGCGGGGATCCTGCAGGCCGGGGGCGAGGGTTCCGCCCGGGCCTTCCTGCAGTTTGCCTCCGCGAATCCCTCCCAGTTTCTTCGCGTGATGGGCGGCCCGACCGCACAGCCGACGGATCGCGCCTTTGCCGGGAGACAGCAACTCATCAGTTTTTTCCAGAGCCATTTTGGCGACGGTTCCCTGCCGCTTCTGCAGTACCTAGGGACGTTCTCCAGGGAGTTGAACCAGCCGTCGATCTGGCCGGACACGGGCCGGCGACTGGTGAGCGGGCAGCCCGCTTCGGGAGACGGAACCGCCTATACCGGGGGGAATGATGCGCCTTTGTTCGCGGGGGGCGAGAATGCGGTGAACCCCGTTTTCAAGGGGGTGCGGGTCGGGACGGGATTTGCCAGACGAGACGGATCGCTCGCGATCACCGGCGAGCCGCTCGTCAAGAAACGGTTCCCCCTGAACACGCTGCTCTGGCTCTCCTACGACGGGCCGAGTTCGGAGGTGGCGGCCAGCGATCCTTTGTTCGACCAATATCGCAAACTCGGGCTGGCGGACGAGGAATTGAACGCCTTGCGGCTAAAAGGCACGCGAGCAAACATCGCTCAATATTTCGGCCTGTCGTGGAATGACGCCGGGAAGTACTGGACCTACGACCAGGCGGACCCGGACGGACGGATCAAAACTTTGCAGACGGTCGCGACCGAGGGGCGGGACGCAAATTTTTTCGAGCTTCTCCAGGCGGGGATCGTGGCCGGGTCGCTGGCCAAGGGCCTCGGGAACTGGCAGAACTCGGCGACCTATACGGGAATCTATCACACGACGGATACCTATCTCATCTGGCAGGTGATGCAGATCGGGGCCGATATCATCGAGAACGCCAATCCGACGCGGTTTCCGATCCAGATCCGGGTCAAAGTGAGCGGGGCGGAGTTCACCCAGCGGAAGATTTTCGGAGCCACGGATCTGCCCACGCTCTTTGCTTACCGGAGCATCGCTTTCCCAAACCAACAATCGGATCCCCCATTGCCGGCAGGGCGGGCGTCGAACGAGCCGGAAAACGGGCAGACCAATCCCGTGACGGGCTCGGGGAAAGTGGCGGCACTGGTCGTGCCGATCATCTGGAATCCCTATGCCGACGACGCGATGGCGGTGGGGAGGGAGTCCGAGGCCATCCCGTCTCCCGATCAGATCAAGATCACCGCCAGCAGCGAAGACCCGACCGGGAACCCGCTGACGGCATCGTTTCAACCCCAGTCCACCAGCATTTATTCGAGCGGCCAGGACTGGAATCCCTATTTCCTGAGCGCTCAGGATCTCATCAAGTGGTCGGAGGCGGACACGACGATGACGTTCAAGTTCAAGTCTGAACTCTATCGCGAGCCGACCATTCTTTTTCGCGCGGGGCTGCCGGCGGGAAGCGAGCTGGCGATGACCGGGAGCACCCTCATGCCGGCCTCGGGTTACCTCGAGCTCTCCAGCGGAAAGTCCTTCATCGGCTGGCCGCTGGGCAACGATCAGCCGCTGCGGTGGAGCGGATCCGTCAATGGGGTTCCCAAGATCCTCACGGCCAACGCGGTCCAGATCAATCCGCAGTCCAGTCCGTTCAATGGAGCCAGGCAGGGGGGATTCACGGTTCGTTTCTATTATCAGGCCGGAGGCTCCACCGGCTGGAGGTTGTACCATGAGCTGTGGGTGGGTGGGGACGGAAGCAATGTCGCCGTGTCCGACAACGCGGCGGCTGACGGGAGCGCGACGATCCTGACGGCAAACCCGGCCACAGGGTACGGGCTCTGGGATGCCGGATCGATCGGCACGGGGAACAGCTTTCACTGGCCGAGCCGGATCGTGTGGGATCCCCGGACGATGCGCTGGGGAACGCCGGGCAGTCTCTATCCCACGGGTGATAACCCTCTTTTCCGCTGCCTGAGCACGGACCCCGATGTCTTGACGGTCCAGAGCTATCGTCCGACCCGCAGCGTCGGAGACGGTATTGGGCCGCCCTCCACGATCCCGCCAGGATGGCATATCGGAACGGGGCAGACGTTTGGGGGGCCGTCCCAGAATCTCCATGCGACGGGAACGCCGCAAACGTACTACGCCGATCCGGATACGATCGTCCGGCGCGCCATGGGCGGAGCGGTCGGGCAGCCAGCCAATCTCTCCGCCAACGGCGCCAATGGGGAAATGCCGCTGGGCCTGCCCCTGGCGAGCACGGTGGCGGCCCCGGCTTTCAAGAACCTGCCTGCCTACAACCCGCCGGCGAACCAAGCGGTGAGTCGTCCGTTCATCATGCACCGGCCCTATCGCTCGGTCGGAGAGCTGGGATATGTCTTTCGAGGCACGCCGTGGAAGAACATTGATTTCTCCTTTTCCGAAAGCGGCGACAGCGGGCTGCTGGATCTCTTCTGCATCGAGGAGGGGGAGGCGGCGAGCACGCTCGTGGCGGGAAAGATAGATCTCAACACCCGTCAAAACAAAGTGCTGGAGTCGCTGTTGTCCGGAGCGGGGATCGACGAGACGGCGAGCAAGGGAGGGACATCATCGGTCACTCCAAAAATCCCGGACGGCGATGCGGAGGTCATTGCCAGGGCCTTGATCAGCCGGACGCAGAGCGCTTCCTCCCCGAAGGGGCCGCTGACGAATGTCTCCGATCTCGTGGGTAGGTATAATGCCACGGCTAGCAATGCAAATGGGCAGCCGTTCGCGGGCTTCACCGATGATCTGACCGGTCTTTACTCCGGAGGTGGGACGAGCGCGCAAAATCTCGTGACGCGTTTCCGAGAGTCGGCGATCCGCGCGCTGGCGCAGGCCGGCATGGCCGGAACCTGGAACCTGATGATCGATCTCATTGCTCAAACCGGGCGATCGAAGGACGGCAAATTCATGACCGAGGGGCAAAAACGCTACTGGGTGCACGTAGCCATAGATCGGCAGACCAACAAGGTCATCGACAGTCAAGTTGAGGAGGTATTGGAATGAACAGGCTCGTCATCGCAATGATAGGGGCGCTCGGCCTCGCCGTCTGGGGCGCGGAGGGACAGTCGTTGAATACGTCGGCGGAGCTGCCGCCCGGCCCGCTGCTGAAGGGGGCTCCGGACGATGCGCACTGGCTCGTGCGGTTTGCCTATCCCGGATCGAGCACCGCCGATGCCTCGCAATCGCCGGCTTCCCAGGCGCTGATCCCGCCGCGGCCGACGGAGGTGAGCGTCGTCAAGACCAAGCCGTTGTGGCATGCCGTGACGAGCGGCAGGACCGGGGTGCTGATGGATTGCTGGGGCGACAGCGGAGCGACCTATTCCATGCCATCAAAGGCGAAGGACCCGGCTTTTGAAATCAGCCGCAACCAAACGACCAAGCAGTTCGACATCCCGATCCCAGCGGCGGTCGGGTACGACAAAAGGGACTTTCCCGACATGGAGTGGATTTCCAGCAGCACGTACATCGGCTCGCTGAAAGACGGCGCGGTGCTGGTCTTCCGGGAAAAGGCCGACGGCGGGGCGACGGTCTACGTGGATGGGAAGAGCCGGCTGCCACTGCGCTGGCAAAAAGTCCACGAGGTCCGGGACTTCGTTTTCCTGCCCGCTCCGAATGAGCGGCTCGTCTTCCCTCCGCAGATCCTGGCGATCATCAAGGCCGGGGAGACGATCTACGAGGCGAGCATGTGGCCGCCGAGGAAAAGGTAGAAGGCAGAAGGATGAAGGAAGAAGCCTTATAGGTTCCGGAGGCTTCGGAGGTCGATCGGGAGGGCTCCTTAGGCGGAATCTATCGTTTGAAAATGGGGGCGAAAACCCGCATCGTTTGCTGGCAAGACATCGATGCACACGGCGAACCCTTCCCGGATATTGAACGACCTGCGCGAGGGGACGGCTGCCTCCCACCGCCAGCTCGAGGACCAGATCGACATCGTTGCGGTCTGCCGCGATGGGGGCCGCTACCGGAGGCTCATCGAGGGATTTTACGGGTTCTACGCTCCGATCGAGGATGTGCTCGAGGCGGTTCGCGGCTGGGAGCGATATGGGTTCTCCTGGGAGGAGCGGGCGAAGGTGCCGATGCTGCTGGCCGATCTGGGGGCGCTGGGGCTGACTACGGTGCAGATCGCCGCGCTGCCCCGATGCGGGACGCTGCCGCGGCCGGTGACGATCGAGGAGGCGCTCGGCTGCGCCTATGTGCTGGAGGGGGCGACGCTCGGGGGGAGACAGATCCAGCAGGTGCTGGCCGGGAGTGATATTCCCGACGGGGCGCGGAATTTCTTTACGAGCTACGGGCCGGCGGTCGGCGAGAGGTGGAAGGAGTTTTGCGCGATGCTGGGCTCGCTCCCCGAGGACGGGAGCGGACCGGTCGTCGCCACGGCTCAACGGACCTTCGACACGCTCGGAACCTGGCTCGACGGACGCGTATGACCACACCTCCCCCTTCCTCGAACCTCGACGGCTGCGCGAGCGAGCCCATCCATATCCCGGGCGCGATCCAGCCGCACGGCGCCCTGCTGGTGCTCGATGAGGCCGAGCTGACCTGCCTGCAGGCGAGCCTGAATGCCGCGGACTTCCTCGGCGTGCCGTTCGGAAACGCGCCGGGCGCGCGGCTGACCGAGCTGCTGCCGGAGGCGGCGGGGGTGATCGCGGAGGCTCTGGAGGGCCGGATGCCGCGATCGCCGGTCGCGGTGCAGATCGGCGGGCGGAGATTCGACGTGTCGCTGAAACGGACCGAGGCGGGGGTGATCGCGGAGTTAGAGACGGTGGGGGCGGATGCGTCCGCCTTTCACCAGCAGCTCCAGACGGCGCTGGCCGGACTGCGCGAGGCGGCGGATCTCGATGCCCAGCACGAGCTGGCGGTGCGCTTCATCGCGGAGCTGACGGGCTTCGAGCGAGTGATGATGTACCGCTTCGGCGAGGACTGGCACGGGCAGGTGGTGGCCGAGCATCTGAGTGCGCCGGTGGACTCGTACATGGGGCTGCATTTCCCGGCGACGGACATCCCGGAGCAGGCGCGGGAGCTCTACCGGAAGAGCTGGCTGCGGATCATCCCCGACTCGTCATACACGCCGGCGAGGATCGAGCCGACGCTGAACCCGAAGACCGGGCGGCCGCTGGACATGAGCTTCGCGAGCCTGCGCAGTGTCTCGCCGATCCATCTCGAGTACCTGCGGAACATGAATGTCGCGGCCTCGATGTCGATCTCGCTGATCGTGAACGGCCGTCTGTGGGGGCTGATCGCCTGCCACCATCGCACGCCGCGGGTGCTGCCCTTTGCGGTGCGGGCGGTGTGCGAGATCTTCGGCCAGGTCGCGTCGTTCGAGATCCGGGCGAAGGAGGAGGCGCGGCTGCTCTCGCAGTACGTCCACGCGACGGAGATCCAGTCGCAGTTCTTCAATGTCATCTCGGAGGCGTCGAACGTGATCGAGGCGCTGGTGACCTATACGCCGCAGCTGCTGGAGTTCATGGATGCGACGGGCGCGGCGATCTATGTGAACGGGCAGCTCTCGCTGGTGGGCGGGACACCGGAGGAGGCGCAGGTCTTCGCGCTGGTGGACTGGCTGAAGACCCAGGATCTCAACCCGCTGCTCGCGACCGAGGCGCTCTCCACGGCGTGGCCGGAGGCGGCCGCGTACCAGGAGAAGGTCAGCGGCCTGCTCGCGGTGCGGCTCTCGCGGGTGGAGCCGCATTTCGTGATGTGGTTCCGCCCGGAGGTGGTGACCACGGTCACATGGGCCGGGCAGCCGGAGAAGCCGCTCGACGAGCACCAGCGGCTGAGCCCGCGAAAATCCTTCGCCGCGTGGCAGCAGACGGTGACCGGATATTCCCGTCCGTGGGGGCCGGCGGAGCGGCGGGGCGCCGGCGAGCTCGTGCTCGCGATCAATGCCCTGGTGCTGCGCCGCACGGAGACGCTGCTGAGCGAGAACACGGATCTGGAGCGGAAGAACACGGACCTGAATTCCTTCGCCTACATCGCGTCGCACGACCTGCGCGAGCCCCTGCGCGGGCTGGAGAACTACATCAAGTTCATGCGGGAGGACCACGCCGAGGAACTCTCCACGGAGGCGCTGCGCAAGCTGGAGACGATGGGCTCCCTGGTCTCGCTCTCGAAGGAGCTGATCGACGTGCTGAACTATTACTCGCACGTGGGCCGGCTCGAGGTCGCGCCGCGCGCGGTGAACGTGGACACGCTCCTCGACCAGGTGCTGGCCTCGCTCGAGGGCCGGATCAAGGAGGTGGGCCTGTCGATCCGCCGCCCGGCGAGGCTGCCGGTCGTGACCTGCGATCCGGTGCTGGTGAGGGAGATTTTCAGCAATCTGCTGACGAATGCGCTCAAATACAACGTGAGCGACGAAAAGTGGATTGAGATCACATGCGACGTACAGCGGGACAAGCCCACGGTCTTCCATTTCCGGGACAACGGCATCGGCATTCGCGAGAAGCACTTCGAGGATATTTTCCGGATGTTTCGCCGGCTGCATGCCGTGAACGAGTACGGCGGCGGCACAGGGGCGGGGCTGGCGATCGTGAAGACGGTCGTGGAGCGGCACGGAGGGGCCGTCTGGGTCGAGTCCGTCTACGGACAGGGGACGACCTTTTCCTTCCACCTCGGGCGATGAGCCGGGTCGCGCCGGACGACGGCCGCCGGTCGCACGGTAAACTGCAAACCTTTCAAAAGTCGGACCATGACGAATGCCAAGCATCTGAAAGTCTTCCTGCTCGATGACAATGCCATCGACCGGGAGGCGTGCCGCCGCCACCTGAGCCGCGTGCCGGGGGTGAAGTACGAGTTCCAGGAGCACAACTCGGTGGATGGGGCGCTCGACCTGGTGCAGGCGGCGGATCCGGACTGCATCCTGCTCGATTACCACCTGCACGACGGCAACGGGCTGCAGTTCCTCCAGTCGCTGGTGACGGTGGGCGGCCCGAAGCGCTACCCGGTGGTGATGCTGACGGGCACGGGCAGCGAGGTGATCGCGGTGGAGGTGATGAAGATCGGCGCGCAGGACTATCTGTCGAAGGACCGGCTGAGCCCGGAGATCCTCGACCGGACGGTCCAGTCCGCGATCTACAAGGCGCGGACCGAGCGGGTGCTGGAAGAGCAGCGGGTGGAGATGGAGCGGCTCTTCAAGGAGGCGCAGGACGCGAACGCGCGGAAGGATCAATTCCTCGCGGCGCTGTCGCACGAGCTGCGGACGCCGCTCACCCCGGTGCTGGCCGCGGTGAGCCAGACGGACTTCTCCGGCCACACGGTGGAGGACTTCATCTCCACCTTCGCGATCATCCGGAGGAACATCGAGGTCGAGGCACGGCTGATCGACGACATGCTGGATCTCACGCGGATCAGCACGGGCAAGCTGGAGATCCACCTGCGCCGGGTGAATGTGCACGAGGTGCTGCGGCATGCGGCGGAGGCGTGCGACGCGGAACGCAAGGCGAAGAACATCCGGCTGGAGTGGCACCTGACCGCGGAGACGGACGAGCTGAGCGCGGACGCGGGGCGGATCCAGCAGGTCTTCTGGAATCTCCTCAAGAACGCGATCAAGTTCACGCCCGAGGGGGGGAAGATCGCGATCACGACCCGCGACGACGGGCGGCAGCTCGAGATCGAGGTGGCGGATACGGGCGTCGGCCTGAAGCCCGGCAGCGCGGACAAGATCTTCGACGCCTTCGAGCAGGGGAGCGTGGACGTGACGCGCCGGTTCGGAGGCCTGGGCCTCGGGCTGGCGATCTCGAAGGCGCTGGTGGAGGCGCACCACGGCCGGATCTCCGCGGCGAATCGCGACGGCGTACCGGGCGCGGTCTTCACGGTGGCCCTGCCGATCAACATCGAGCCGCGGGTGGAGGAGGAGCCGGCGAGGTTTCCCGAGCCGGCCGTGCCGCACGACGCGAGCGGCGCGACGCTGCTGCTCGTGGAGGACCACACGGATAGCGCGTTTTTCCTCAAGCGGGTGCTGGACGGGATGGGATACACGGTGCTGGTCGGCCAGAGCGCGGCCGAGGGGCTAGAGCTTTTCCAGAAAAACCCGGTCGATTACCTGATCAGCGATCTGGGGCTGCCGGATGCGAGCGGCATCGACCTGATGCGGCAGATCGCAGCGATCCGGCCGGTACCGGCGATCGCCCTGAGCGGCTACGGGATGGAGGGCGATGTGCAGCGGGCGAGGGAAGCGGGCTTCCGGCTGCACCTCACGAAGCCGGTGGATCTGCCACAGCTCATCGCGGCTCTGCGGACGCTTGTGGAGTAGGCGCGGCGGATGGGGCGATGCTTGACTGATCGGCAGAAGCCTGACCGGCGACGCCAGCGGGGTTGGTCCCTCATCTGCTCCTGGCCGCGGAAGTGTGGTGGCGGCGATCGACCGAGCTGCTCGCTCGACCGAGTGGCGCGATTCTGAAAATCTGAGCCCCGTGAGTTGGATCGCCTCGCATTTTCAGAAAATCCCACCGAAAGGCCGGGTGGTGGCGGAGACATGTCTCTTTGCTCTGGCGGCAAGTCTGGGAGCGGTCGGCTTCCAGCTGGCGATCAGCTGGATCTACGACTCGGGTCTCAAGCAAGCGAGCCAATCGCCGCATTTCCTTTGGACGAGCCTGGCGATCGTTTGCACAGCCTCGCTAATCTCGGGCTGGCTGCTGACCGTGTTTTGCCCGGAGGCGGCTGGAAGCGGCATTCCTCAACTGAAGCTCGCTTTCTGGAAGGAGTTTGGGCACACGCCGGCCCGCATCGCGCTCGTAAAGTTCGTCGCGGGAGCACTGAGTATCGGGGGAGGGCAAAGTCTTGGCCGGGAGGGGCCGAGCGTGCAGATCGGCGGGAATCTAGCCTCGACGATCGCAGGGTGGCTCGGCATTTCCAAGCAAGGCAAGCGCGGGGCCTCGGCGGCCGGTGCCGCGGCGGGACTGGCGGCGGCGTTCAATGCCCCACTCGCGGGGACGGCGTTCGTGCTGGAGGAGATCCTGGAGGATTTGAACAGCCGCTTTCTTGGGGCGGTGCTGCTCGCCGCGGTGATCGGAGCCTTCGTGGTCCATGCCTGCATCGGCGCGCAGCCGGCCTTCGAGCTGCCGAGGATCGGAGAGCCGACGTGGCGCGCGTATCTGTTGATCCCAATCGTTGCCGCGCTGGCGGCGATGATCGGGGTGCTGTTTCAGCGTGGAAGTCTGCGGTTGCGCATGGAGTCGAGGGGCGTGCGGAAGATTCCGAAGGCGTTTCACCCGCTTGCGGGCGGGCTGGTGACGTGGCTGCTGGGGGTCTCGGTCTTTTACGCCACCGGCCGGCTCGGTGTTTTCAGCCTCGGGTATGAGGACCTGTCCGCCGCCTTGACCAACGATCTCTCCTGGAGGGTTGCGATCGCGTTGTGCGTGGCCAAACTCGCGGCGACGATCGTTTGCTACGGCACGGGCGGATGCGGTGGGATTTTTTCGCCGAACCTGTTCTTCGGCGGGATGTGCGGGACGGTGATCGGAGCGGCGGGCGCCCACTTCATGGGGGTGACGGACGCGGGCCGTGAGCTGCTCGTGGTCGGGGGGATGAGTGCCTGTCTCGGGGCGGTCGTCCAGGCGCCGGTCACCGCGATTCTGATCATTTTCGAAATGACCCACCAATTCGAGCTCATACCCGGCCTGATGCTGGCGGGGCTCGTGAGCCAGGTTGTGGCCCGCACGATGAACCGGACCAACTTTTACAAGGAGGTGCTGCTCCAGGATGGTCACCAGATGGAGCACATCATCCCCCCGCGCGATCTGCGGAGCTGGCAGAACCTGCCGGTATCGGCTATCGCAAACTTCAGTCCGGTGGTCGCCGAAAAGCTCGGACAAGACGATTTATCCGATCTACTCACACGCGCTCCTTATCAATACTTCCCGGTGGTGGAGCGGCGCCGATTAAACGGCATCCTTGCTCGGGCGGAGATCGAAACGGCTCTGAAGGAGGGCCGATCTCCTTTACTCCTATCCGCGAGCACGATGCGGCCAAGCCAGACGATACGCGATTGTCAGAGAGAGCTCATCGAATCATCCACGGGAATCATCGTGTTGACGGAAAAGCCGGACTCTCCGCCGCTTGCCGTGTTGACTCTGCATGATCTGCTGCGAGCGCAGGTTATAACAAGCGAGCGTGATGGCTAGTAGATGAAGTCAACGCTCTCGACCTTGCGCTTCAGAAAAACGATATCCACCGACCGGACCGCCCGACCCGTGATAGAGTCGCGCGCGATGTCTTCGTAGTGCCATGTTTCCCGCGCCTCCAGCGTGCTCACGTCTCTGGGGTGCCCAACGATCCGAACCACATCACGCATACTTTTCCCGGTTAGAGTCGTCCGAAGCACCCGCACATCCTGTTTGGGCCGCATGGACAGGGAATTCGCAGGGCCCGCATCCGGATGATGCTGCGGATCGGGTACGGTCTGACATGCCCCCATCGCAAGCATAAGAGATGCGAGGAGCACGAGATTTTTACCGGACATAACCATCGGAATCGGATTTCGGCCCGTCCTCGGACGTCCGCACGCCTGTCGCCAATTTTACGGGCCGAGGCGTCTCGCAGCGTACCGTCCCGGCTTTCGCCAGAAGCGCTCTCAAGGTTCTGGCGAGTTTTGCCGATTGAAGGGAACCACTCGGCGCATCACCTTCGAAAACCTTTTACGGAGAGCGGAATCCACCCACTCGAGCCGACGCCGCGGTCGTGAAATCAATCAAGAGAAACGCCGTTAAAAATTCCAGTGCGCGTGCCATCTCAAAGCTTTTGAAAATGGCCTGTGTCGTGGCGACTTGTCTCGGGATCATCGGCTGTGTCGGCGTGAACCAGATCTCCCCCGCGCCAGTCGGCTTGCATCCCGAGGATGCCCCGACGCCCTCCGGAAAAAAACTTTCGGATTAGGTTTCGTCCCTGCTGAATCTCGAGGCGGGCAAGGCAACCGTCACCTTCGTTCCAAGGCCCAGTTCGCTTACCACGGATACCGTGCCATCATGCGCCTCCAAGATCGCACGGACAAAGCTGAGACCCAAGCCGAGACCTCGCTGGGAGCGACTGCGGTCGCCGCGGAAGAGCCGATCCCAGATTCGAGGCAAATCTTCGGGTGGAATGCCAATTCCGGTGTCCGAGACACAAATCTCAATGGAATCGCCGACCTGCAGGCCGGTGATGCTTACGCTGCCGCCCGCGGGCGTATATTTGATTGCGTTGTCGAGGAGGTTCGCAAAGACACGGGAGAGGGCCACGGAATCGGCGGAGACGTGAAGCGAACCGGGGACGGCGATATGGATGTGCACGGCCTGCTCCTCCGCGAACTCGCTGTAGGCGTCGCCGGTTTCGGCGATGAGATCCGCCAGGTAGACGGGAGCACGTTCGAGGGTGCCGAGACCGGCCTCGGTCTCGGCGATCTCCATGAGGGTGCTCAGCATGGTCGTCACGCGCTCGGCCTCCTCCACGCAGCCGGCCAGGGCCTCGAGTGCCGGTTCGCAGCGTGGGCAATCCATGTGGCTGAGTGCGGGAACGGCATCCGCGGAGAGAGCCGCCTGCGCGCGGGCGCGGAGCCGGGTGAGAGGGGTGCGGAGGTCGTGAGCGACGTTGTCGATGGACTCACGCATGCCGCGCACGAGGATGTCGATGCGGCTGAGCATCTCGTTGAAAACAACGACGAGAGCGTCGAGCTCGTCCCCGGACCCCGGAGCCGGCACGCGGGCGTCGAAGCGGCCGGTGGCGACAATCTCCTGCGCGGCGCCGGTGAGATGCTGCACGGGCCGCAGGGCGCGGGAGGCCAGGAAGGCGCCCCCGGCGAAGCTGGCGGGCACGAAAACCAGAAGCACGATCAGCGCGCTCCGCCGGTACTCGCTAAGGACATCGCTCAAGTCCTCGGTCGACTTGCCGACCTGGAGGACGCCTCCGTCGGGCAGGCGTTCGGCGGCGAGCATGAGTTCGGTCCCCTGCGGCGATCGCAGCGTCTGCCAGGTGCGATCATCCGGGCCGGGGAGCGGCTGATCGTTCAGCCGGTCGGGGCTGAACTCCGCCCAGTCCTCGGCGTCGCGCCGGAAAACGGTGTGGTTGCGGGAGTCCGCGACCCGCACGAAGAATGCCTGCTGGGCGCGGCCCTTGCGGATGGCGGCGAGGCGGTGGACGGCGTCGAGTCCGCCATTCTGATACTCGCTGGCATACAGCTTCAGCCGGAACTCGATGGCGTCCCGTTCGTTGGCGTAGGCGCGATTACTCAACAGCACGTAGGTGAAACCGAGCAGAGCGAGGGCGGACGCGAGGAAGAGCAGGGAGTGCCAGAGAGTGAGTCGAACACTGAGCGGGCGGAACCGGCCGCGGACGGCCTGGGTGAGAGCATGGGTCATGGCGCGTGAGGAGCCCGGAAGGCGTAGCCGATGCCGCGCACGGTCTGGATGAGCCGGACCTCGTAGTCGCGGTCGAGCTTGTTCCTCAGCCGACAGACGAGCACGTCGACGAGATTGGTCTGGGAGGCGAATTGCTGCTCCCACAGGCGCTCGATGAGGTAGCTCTTCGAGAGCGCGCGGCCTTCATTGCGCATGAGGAGCTCAAGGAGGGCAAACTCACGCGGGGGCAGCTCGATGCGCTCGCCGCCGCGCCGCACCGAGCGGTTAAGGAGATCGAGAACGACGTCGGCACACTCGATCCGCTCGGCTTCCCCGGCCGGCGGGGTGCGCCGCAGCAGGGCCTCCACCCGGGCGAGGAGCTCGGGCATGTCGAAGGGCTTGGCGAGATAGTCGTCCGCCCCCTGCCGCAGACAGGCGACCTTGTCGTCGGTGGAGCGCCTGGCGCTCAGGACGATGACGGGGGTTTTCACCTGGGCGGCGCGCAACTCCTTGATGACCGTAAGCCCGTCGATGCCGGGCAGCATGAGATCCACCACGGCTGCGTCGTAGCCGGCGCCAAGGGCCATTTCCAGGGCCATCCGGCCCTCCGCGGCGCAATCGACATCGTAGCCGGCGGCGCGCAAACCCCGCACGACGAAGCGCGAAATCTCGGGGTCATCCTCAACGACAAGCAGGGGCATGGGGGAGAGCCTAGCACGGAAAGCGCGGGTGCGGCGAATGCGACCTCCGACCTTGCCAATTTGTAAGGATGCGTTTCGCGACAGCCCGAAGGACCTCCGACATGTTGAGGCATGATGCTTCACCCCAACTCCGATGGCGACGCGGCCACGCAGGCCCGGACATGGACACGCGAGATGCTCCATGCGCAGGTCAGCGCCCAGCTGGGCTCCCGCAAGTTCATCGTGGTGGCCAATCGCGAGCCTTACATTCATCGCTATCGCGGCGCACACGTGGAGTTCGTGCGTCCCGCGAGCGGGATGGCCACGGCGCTCGATCCCATCATGACCGCCACAGGCGGCACCTGGATTGCCCATGGTTCAGGCGATGCGGATCGGGCGTCCGTGGATGCCTTCGACCGGATACAGGTCCCTCCCGAGGCGCCGGCCTATACCTTGCGGAGACTATGGCTGACCCGCGAGCAGGAGGACGGCTTCTACAACGGCCTGGCGAATGAAGCGCTCTGGCCGCTGTGCCACCTTGCGTTCACGCCACCGATTTTTCGGCCGCGCGATTGGGAGCTATATCGGGAAGTGAACCTGCTGTTTGCGCGGGCGGTGATCGAGGAAGCGGGGGATGAGCCGGCGCTTGTCTTTATCCAAGACTACCACTTTGCGCTGCTGCCGCGGATGTTGAAGGAACTGGGAGGCGGGCAGCTGGTGGTCGCACAGTTCTGGCACATCCCATGGCCGAACCGGGAGGTGTTTCGCACTTTCCCGTGGCGGGAGGAGCTGCTCGATGGGCTGCTCGGCAACGATCTGCTCGGCTTCCAGATCCGTCACCATTGCCAGAATTTTCTCGATACCGTGGACCGGGCGATCGAGGCGAAGGTCGATCAGGAGTGTTTCGAGATCACGCGGCGCGCGAGTACGACGCAGGTGCGCCCTTTCCCGATTTCCATCGACTTCGCCGCTCACGCGGCCCGGGCGGCGAGCCCGGAAGTGGAGGAGGCGATGAAGATCTGGCGCGCCCGCCTGCGGATCGGAGAGCGACTGCTCGGCATCGGCCTCGAACGGCTGGACTACACGAAGGGCATCCCCGAGCGGCTGCGGGCGTTCGACCGGCTGCTGGAGACGAGGCCCGAGTGGCGTGGGCGGGTGATCTTCGTGCAGGTGGCCGTACCAACCCGCTCGCACCTCGACGAGTACCGCGGAATCGAGGAGGAGGTGGACGAGCTGGTCTCCGAGATCAACGATCGGTGGGGCGAGGGTGATTGGGAGCCGATCCTCCTTCTGAAACAGCACTACGACGCCGTGGATATGATGGCGCTCCACCGGCTGGCGCGCTTTTGCGTGGTGAGCTCCCTCCACGACGGAATGAATCTCGTCGCGAAGGAGTTCGTGGCCAGCCGTACCGACGAGCGAGGGGCGCTGATATTGAGCCGTTTCACCGGTTCGCACCGGGAATTGCCGGACGCTCTGGATATCAACCCTTTTGCCATCGACGAAGTGAGCGATGCGATGCGCGCCGCCCTCGAGATGCCGGCCGAGGAGCAGCGGCATCGCATGCGGCGCATGCGCGAGCAGGTCGCTTACAACAATGTTTTCCGATGGGCGGCCAAGTATCTCTCGGCCCTTCTTCGGCTCGATTTCACCGAGCTCGCCGACGGTCCAGCGCCGGAGACCGCGCTCCCCAACCTGCGACTGGTCGCCTAGCCCATGTACCGACCTCACTGGGCTGAAATCTGGCCTGAAATCTCGCGCCGGCTGGAAGGCCGGGAGCGGATTCTCATCGCGCTGGATCTCGATGGCACGCTCGCTCCGATCACCGAATGGCCGCGCGACGCGAGAATCCCGGAGGAGACGCGCATCCTGCTGCGCAAGCTCTCCCTGCTGCCCTTGGTGACCGTGGCGGTGGTGTCGGGCAGGGCGCTGGCCGACGTGCGGGAAAGGGTTGGCCTCGATCGGCTGACCTATTGCGGCAACCACGGGTTCGAGATCGAGGGGCCGGAGTTCGTCTGGAGGAGCGCCGAGGCCCGCGCGCACCGGCCGAGCCTGGCGCGTGCGGTCGCACAGCTCCGGCTCGAGACCGCTGTGATGCCGGGCGTGATCGTGGAGGACAAGGGCCTCACCGCCTCCGTGCACTGGAGGATGGCGTCGAACGAAGACCGGCAGGTGCTGGGACCGCTCGTCATCGCGGCGGTGGAAAGAAATCCAGGGCTGCGGATCACGCACGGAAAGGCGGTGTGGGAACTGCGGCCCCAGGTCTCGGGAAGCAAGGGGACGGCGGTTTGCCATCTCCTGGAACGGGCGGGGATGGTGCCGGCGGACGCCATATTCCTGGGCGATGACGAGACGGATGAGAGCGCCTTCCGGGAACTTCGGGATGGCGTCACGCTGCGAGTGGGCGATTCGATCACCACGGCCGCGCAGTTCCATGCACGGGATGTCGTGGACATAGCGGGATTCCTCCTGTGGCTATTCGTGAGCCTGAGCGGCCGGCCGGCCGGGGCCCGGTTGTCGGCGACGACGACATTTCCCAAGGCAACCGCCGCCTGACGCGCCACACCAGCAATCTTTCAAATACCCGAATGTATGATGAAGCAAACCCCATGGATCACCAACTCTCCCATGCGCCGCGAGCGTCTCGTCAACCTTGCGGAGTTCCGCAGGCCTGTCCTCGCGGCCGAAGGCTCTGCGCTGGAAGCGCCGGAACAAAAACTCACGAAAATCGAGGACGAGAAAGCGCCGTGACCTGACGGCGGTGCGGAACACGGTCAAGCAACGATGATACTCTGGACGATCATTCTGGTCACGGCCACCGGGCTGGCCTCGGTCGTCGTCTCCATCCGCGCGGGCTGGCTCGGAATGGGCATCCCGCGGACGGAGCGTCTCCGCCCCGGGAGGCCAATCCGGACGCGGCTCTCGGAGCTGGAAGAGAATGTGACGGCCGGCCGGGCGAGCCATGCGGGGAAGGTTGCCACCCTGGCGGCGATAAGTCACGATCTGGGGGCGTCCCTGCATGCGGTGGTCGGGTGCGCGCAGCTCCTCGATCGAGACCTGGCGCCAGGCGAGAGGGCGGAATACGTGGCGTCGATCCAGGCCTCGGCAAACACCCTCCTGGGACTCGCCGACCAAGCCCTCGATCTAGGCGAGAGCGAAGCCGGCAACTTGAAGCTCGCTCCCGAGGCGACAAATGTCCGGAGGATCGTCGAGGAGGTCGAGCTGACCATGCGACCGCCGGGAGGTCCCACGCGCATCGCCCTTTCTTTCCATGGGCCGGTCTCTGCTCCGGTGATTCTCGATCCAGGCAAATTACGAAGGATTCTCCAGAACCTGGTGGGCAACGCGTTGAAGTTTTCCACCGAGGGAGTGGTGGCGGTCCATACATCCTGTCGCGAGGCGCAGGTCGCCATCTCCGTGTCGGATGCAGGCACCGGCATCGACTCCGAGGCACTGCCGGGTATCTTCGAAGCATTCGCCCAAGCGGACGCGGGCGGCCGGCATCGCCCGGGGGGCAGAGGGCTCGGCCTCGCGATCTGCAAGAGCTTCGTGGAGGCCATGGGAGGAGAGATCTCGGTGGTGAGCGTGCCGGGCAAGGGATCGAGATTTTCGTTCTGGGTGCCCGCGAAGCCCCCGATGAAGCCGGAGGAAAAGACGCGTGGGAAGGCGGGCGCGCCGGTGATGGAAACCCGGATTTCCCGGACGATGGTCGTCGAGGACAATATCGTCAGCAGGCGGGTTTTGTTGGCCATGCTGGGGCGGCACGATATTTCCGCGGCCAGCGCCGCGAGCGGCCGGGAGTGCCTGAAACTCTGCTCCCGCTCGGCCTACGATCTCATCCTCCTGGATCTGGAAATGCCGGACATGGACGGCTTCGAGACCGCGCGCGAGCTTCGGAGGCAGGAGGCAGACACTCCAACCACGCCTCCGGCCGCGATCGTCGCCCTGAGTGGCAACGTAACTCCAGGAGTCGAAGAGCGGTGCTTTGCCGCGGGCATGAACGGCTACCTAAGCAAGCCGGTGTCCATGACCGCGCTTCTGTCGACCATCCAGCAATTTGCACGAGCCCCCGAAAGAACAAACCAAACCTAGAAACATAAAACTTATGAACACTCTTAAAAAGGCCGTCGCCAACGGAAAATGGCGGTCCCTTCTCGTCGCGCTGGCCGCAGGTGCCATCTCCCTCTCCGGTGTCTCCCCGGCCTTTGCGAAAAAATATTCCCCCTTGGAATTTCGCGAGGCGCTGAAGATCACGATCGGCAGCAGCAAGGGCGCCTCCGCCTATAACAAGGCCGCGCGGTTTTTTCAAAAAGCGATCGGCGACCGGAAGAACAAGAAATATGCCCGTCAGTACGCGCAGGCGGTCGTGAAAGCCATGCGGGGAGGGACGGTCAGCACCTCCCTTCTCGGGCGGGCGACGAATACGCTGACCAAAGGTCTGATCGCGGGGTATTTCAAAGGAGTGCCCTACGACCTGAACGACGCCGGGTTCAACAAGGCCTTTAAGATCCTCTTGAGAGGCATCCCCTTGTCGCAAAAGACCGCCGCCACCTCGCAGATGATTTACAATACATTGAAGACATATTCCGCTCGCAAAGGCGTCTCGCAGGACGACGTTTTCGCGTACTACCAGACCGTGGATGTGGCCAATCGACTCCCGCAGCCGGTCTCGTGATCGTGCAATAAGCCGTTCGAACCAGTGCTATGAAGGAGCAGGCTCCCGAGGCGGCGCGTCGACAACGATGCGTCGTTCTCCCGGCGGCGAGACTGGGTGGGCAGCACTGAGCAGGCCCGTGAGGCTCGCGGGTGCCACGGGAGAATCAGGAGGGCCGGTCAGCGAAAAAGGTGGAAGCATTTCCGACGGGGCGTACAATATGCTCCATGAAAAATCTGGTGCGTATTGTTGTCATCACCCTGGCGATGGGTGGAGTCTCCGTCCCGGTCCATGCGGCGGGGAAGAAGCCGGTCGATTTCTCGGAGATGAAAGGGACTTACACCGGGACGGGCACGGCGGCCCTGGTCGGCAGCACCACGCTGAGCATCGTGGGGGCCACGATCGTCGTGACGGTGCCGAAGAATGGCCGCTCGGCCGTGGTGAGTTTCACCGGGATGCTCACGGACGGAAGCGCATTCCTGCCGATCCACAATACTTTTACTTTCGCCAAAAATAAATCATTCACCCTCGGGGAGCTCCTGTACGGCCTGTCCGGCAGCGGCTATTCCTCGACGGGCAGCTACTCCGGCACGAAGGCGCTTTCGTTCACGAGCCGGTTCAATCTCGGAGGCACCACGGGGTCTTCCAACGGGTCGCTGGTCATCAAACCCGCGGGCAAAAAGCATCGCCAGCTGACGTTCTCCAACTCCGTGCAGGCGGATGGACAGCCTCCGGCCTACATCTTCACCCTCACGGCGACGGCAAAGGTGAAGCCGCCGAAAAAGTAGCGGGGCGAGAGGGGCTGTAGGGCGTAGAGGACGTAGAGGCCCGGGGGTAGCCTGGCCTTTAGAGCATCGTGAATGCTGGATTGCATTAATCTTTAGTCTTCGTTAGCAGAAGCGGTGACGTGCTACCCGGCATGAGTTACCCTTCCCCCAAGGCAAAAATGACGCCCCGCGCATGGGGTGCCGCTGGTGACCAACGTGGCCGGATCGGTGGGAAGGGAACTGAAAGGCCATGAAGCCGTTTCACCGAGGAATCCTCTGCGCGGCTGGTGCCGGACTGGCGGGGCTGGTGCTCGGCTATGCGACCTCGCCTAGAAATGCGGCGCGGGGCGTTGAGTTCACCTCGGTCACGATGGGGCCGGGGGCGAGCAAGGCAGCGTCATCCAGTAGTACCGGGCGGCAGCCGCTGCTGGTCAGCCTGCCTCCGGAGAAGTTCTTCGACCATGCGCTGGCGGTCGTGCTGCATGGGGGGAAGGCGGAGACGATGTCGACGCTGCTGGAACTGCTGGCGGACCGGTCGCTCCCGCCCGTGGCGGCGGATTTTTATCGGAATGCCCTGGTGGCGCGGCTCGTGCATCTCGGCGCGGCGAAGGAACTGCTCGATAGCCGGCAATTTTCCACGCTGGATCACCAGCAGGTCGTCGTGCAGGTCGTGCGGAGCCTGACGGAGACCAATGCGGATGCGGCGCTCGCGGTGGTGAAGGGGCTGCCGGTCACCGAGCGGCCGCAGGCAGTGTCGGCATTTCTCAACGAGCTCGGCCAGCATGACCCGAAGCGTGGGCTGGCGTTGCTGGAGAAAGATCCGGCCATGCGGATCGGGGAGAGCAGCTTTCTTGCGGGATGGGCGAAAGTGGATCCCAAGGCGGCGGCCGAGGAGGTTTTCTCGGAGAAGGCGGATGCTCGCGGGACCGATGAAAGGATGCGGAAGATGAGTGTGATCGGAGCCTGGGCTCAGGACGACCCTGCAGCCGCATGGCAATGGATCGCATCGCAGCCGCTCAACCGGAGATCCTCTGCGCAAAATTCCTGGCTCTCGGTTCTGGCGATGACGGACCCCGACGCGGCGCTCGAGGCTCTGGCGACGAAGCCGGAGCTGAACAACATTTTCAACTCCACGATGGCCCAGTGGATCGGCCTGGCGGTGGCGAACAACATCGAGGAGGCGAACGCGGCCGTCGCCAAGGTGGCTCCCGGGGCGATGCGGACGGAGTTGATCGACGGGCTGGCGCGATCCCTCTCGGGACAGCCCGTCGAGGCAATCGCCTGGATGAAAACTCTCCTGCCCGGGGAGCAGACTCAGGCCCTGGACGGTCTCTTTATGTCCCTAGGGCTGTCAGATCCCGAGGCGGCACTCGATCTGGCCTCTCACCAACTCGACGGGGCGCAACGGCATGCTGCGATCGGTTCCGTGGTGGCCGGTTGGGCCCTCCGGGATTTCGATACGGCGTTCCAGACCATGCTGCAAAAGCTCAGTCCCGAGGACTTGCCGGCGGCGTTGTCGACGATCTTCCGTTACCATCCCGTCGGCAGCGCGGCAGAGGAGGTCGCGCAGATCGACGCGATCGAGAAGCTGGCGCCCTCGTCTCGTGCCAGCGTGTTGCGCGCGAAGGGAGAGGCCTCGACCATAGTGATGAAGGACGAGCTCCTCGCGCGCGTGGCGCAGTTGTCGCCCGAGGATCGGGCCGCATTCGCGACGGGAGCGATGGAGCGATCCTTCGAGATCTCCGATGGCATGGCTTCTCAGCTTATCGGGATGCTGCCGGCGGAGGAGCAGGCGAAGCACGCGGATGAAATCGGCCGGCTGATGAGCCGCACGGACCCCGCGGGTGCCGCCGTCTTTCTGGCGGGATTGCCCGAGGGGCCTCAGGCGGCGGCGAAGCGTGATGCCCTGAATAACGTGGTGCGAGGCTGGGCCTATCTCCAGCCGGAAGCAGCGACGGCCTTCGTGGGGCAGATGCCGACTGGGGAGACAAAGGATAAGGCCTCTCGGGCGCTGGCACTGGAGTTGCGGAATTTCGATCTCGACGCGGCGACCCGCGTCGCCGGCGCAACGACCACGCCGCAGGTGCGCGGCGACCTCATCGGGCAGCTCGCCGGAGCCTGGGCTCGCGTGGACCCGGAGCGGGGCCGGGCCGCGATGCAACCGCTACTCCAGAGCGACGAGGACCGCAGGCACGCGGCGGCGCTTTTCAGCCAGAAATGAACAGGATGCGCGCGATCATCATTTTGCCCATTCTCGCGGTGACGGCCGCGATCGGATTCGGCGCGGGCCGGTGGGCCGGGAGAGGAAGTCTTTTTTCCATGCCGTCACCGGGCGCCACGGCCGGCACATCATTGAGTTCCGGAGGAAGCACCGCCTCCCACGCGAAATTGGAGCCGGGGGAGTTGCCAGCGGCCGATTTCACGGATCGTGCGGGCCTCAACGCCTATGTCGGGAAGTTGAAGGCGCTCGGTCTGACCGAGGAGCTTGCCAACTGGGTGGCGATCTCGGCGAAAGCGCGTGAAGACCTGCCGGGGAGCCTGGCGCTCGCGAAGGCCCGCCATGCCACGCGTGAGTGGGGAGCGGTGGTCGCGCTGACCGATCCCGAGGGAGGCTTTGCCCTCCTGAGCGCTCTCCACGATAGCGGCGACCGGCTAGGCATGCCGGGGCAGATGGGCGCGGTCGGGTCGTTCTTCCAGACGTTGGGGGGCACGAATCCCGCGCTGGGCTTGAAATTGCTGGGGCAGTTGCCGGCCTGGACAGGAAGGAAAGCAGCGGAGGCCCTCATTGGCCGCTGGGCGGCGAGCGACCCGGGCGGGGCGATGGAGGCGGCGATGAAGCTCTCGCCACCCTGGGTACAGGAGGGCGCCTTGATCGGGCTCTGCCACGAGTGGGGGGACCGTGACCGGCGCGGGATGATCGCGTGGGCCAGTGACCAGGGGACGAAGATTGCGCGGATTGCCTTTAACTCCCAGTTCGACATGTCGGGCCGGGTGGACCCAACGGAGCTGATGGATATCGCGGCGGAGTTTCCGAAGGCCGTGGACCCGATGACTCTCTACAATGTCGTCGGCGAGCTGGCGAACCGAGGCGCTAAAAGCTTCGACGCAATCGCGAACTTCCCGGCCGGGAGGTTCCGCGACGGCATGATCTGGACCTACTCGATGCGGCTGGCGGAGACTGATCCGGAGGCGGCGTGGAAGCTGGCGGACTCGCTGCCGGCGGAGGACAAGAAGAAGTTCCTGAACTGGAGCGTCGAACGCTCGCTGGCCAAGGTGGAGCCCGAAAAGATCGCGGAATACATGCTGACCACCACGGATATGTCTGAGATCAGCGATCTCTCGGAGATCGTGAGCGTCTGGGCGCATCAGGACCCCTCTGCGGCTTTGCAGTGGTCGTCGTTGAATTTGCAGGGGAGCCGTCGCGCCGACTCCATGGAGGCGGCGTTGCGGCAGTGGGCGTTGAAGGATCCGTCCGCTGCGGTATCGGCGGCGGATGAGCTGCCGGCTGGGATGCGTGCCAAGCTGATGCCTGGTCTCTACTCCGCCTGGGCGGGCAAGGCTCCCGAGGCTGCGCTGGTCTCCGCAGGAGATCTTCCGACAATCGATCGAACGAGGGCGACCGAGTCCGTGATCAGAGGGTGGGCATTTTCCGATCCGATCGCTGCGGCCAAAGCTCTGGCGACGCTCCCGCCGGGTGGATTGGATGGCGCCTACGCGGAGATCTCATATCGCTTCGCCGACAAGGACCCCGACGCCGCGTTGAAGTGGGCCTCTAGCATTCCGAATACGGACCTCGCCGGGCGGATGGCTGGAAACATCACCAGGCAGTGGGGACAGAACGATGCGGCGACGGTCTCGAGCCGTCTGGATGCCTTGCCGGCCGGGGATTTCCGCGATCGCGCGGTCTCAGGTTTCATCGGCTCCATCAGTAATCTCGATCCGGAATCCGCGGCGACGTGGGCGACCTCCATTGGGCAGGAGAAGTTGCGCACGGAAAGCGTGCGGAAGGTGGTCGAGAGCTGGCGCTCGAAAGACCGGAATGCGGCGCGGGCTTTCGTCAACGGGATGCAGGCCGGCCCCTTGAAGGACCAAATGCTTGGAGTGGTGAACAAATGAAGATCTGGGTCGCTGGTGTATCGGCTGCGGTCGTTGGATTCGGAATAGGGATGTGGGCTCCGCGTTCCGGGAGTCCGCCCGCCCCGAGTGGAGGAGCGGCGGAGGGGAAGGTGATCGCTCTGGCATCGAAACAGGGGCATGCTCGGATCGATCTGCCGGCGCCCTCGGCGCCGAATTTCATGGCGCGCATGGGGGGCCTGCTCGTGAGTCTCAAGACGGCGGGGAAGGATGAACTGCTCGCGCAGCTGGCACAGGTCACCGATGATCGGACGATCCTCCCCGCGCTGGCGGACTACTATCGCGACGAGCTGCTGCGGCGGCTGGTCGATCTGGGCGCGGCGCGGGAGGCGCTGGCCCTCGGCGACGCCCGGCAGCGGGAGGTGGCGGTGAAGGTGGTGATGGAGCGAATGGCCGCGCGCGATCCGAAGGCCGCCGAGGCTCTGATGAAGGAGCTGCCGGCCGGGATCGAGCAGGACACGGCCGGCGAGGCCCTGCTCTCCGCTTTTGGTGGGACCGATCCGGCGCGCGGGGTGGAACTGCTGCGCAAGACACCTTCGTTGCGATTGAGGGATTTTCGCTTTTTCGAGGCCTGGGGAAAAAAAGACCGCCCGGCAGCACTGGCGGCGGCGCTCGGGCTCGAGAAGGAACTTGGTGCTAATTTCCTGCATGGCGTGGTCTATCCATGGGCCAGCGAGGATCCAAAGGCGGCCTGGCAATGGATCGAAGGACAGCCGCCCGATATCCGCCAGGAGGCGCAGGAGGCCTACGTCAATGCTCTGGTGAACAAGGACCCGACGTCGGCCTTGGACATGTTGCTGGCGCATCCGGATCTCGGAGCCGAGTTTGCCGACCAGATCGGGGAGAGACTGGTTACGAACAGGGGGGACACGGAGACGCTGCTGGCGCGCGTACCGCCCGGGGAGGTTCGCAACCGACTCGTGCAGGGAATTTCAGACCGGTTGGCGGGAAATAGCCCGCATGAGGCGTTGGACTGGGCTCAGACTCTGCTGCCGGGCGAGCAGGCGGCGGCGATCCGGTCGGTCTTCCGCAATCTGTCCTACGAAGACCCGATCGAGGCCATGGATCTCGCCTCGGGTCATTTGAAAGGGAAGGCGGCGGAGACGGCGATCGGTGCGATCGCCGACGAGTGGGCGCGGTATGACGTCAATGGTGCCTATGCAGCGATGATCCAGTATCTCCATGGAGATGCCCTCAAAAACGGGCTTTTGGAGGTTCAAGCCGGATATTCCCTGATCGGCTCCGATCTGGAGGTGCGGCTGAAACTGATTTCGAATCTCGAGCCGGGGACGAAAAAAGAAGTGCTGCAGTCGATGGGCGCGCAGGTGGGGATGTACGATCCCCGGAGCGTCGAGGGCAAGCTCGCCGGATTGGACGCGGGGGATCGAGATGTCTTCCTGGAAGGGATGATACGTGGCATGGGGTCCAATGTGCCGGAGTTGCCGGCGGCGTACGCGAAACTGCTGCCGCCGGACAGACAGCTCGCGAATGCCCGGCCCATTGCTCTGGCCATTGCCGCCACCGACTCCGCCGGGGCGGCGAGTTTCCTGATGAATTTGCCCGGTGATTTGAAATCGCGGGCGCCGGCGATGCGGGATCTCGTGCGCTACTGGACCGACGAAGACCCGGCTGCCGCCATCGGCTTCGTGGAGGCGTTGCCAGCGGGGGAGGCGAAAGACACGGTGGCCTCGGAGCTGGCTCTCCAATTGCAAGGATTCGACCCGGATGGTGCGACGCGGCAATGGGATGGGGTGACTGGAGAGAAGGCGAGAGCCGACCTGCTCTCCAAGCTCGTGGAAACGTGGAAGAGGGTGGATCCGGATCGAGGGCGGACTCTCCTGCTCTCCTCGGCGAAGTCAGATCTGGAGAGGCAGGCCATCGCGGCCGGCCTGGGCGGGCAATGACGATGAGGAAATATCTTCCACTCGCAGGGGTCGCGACACTCTCCGGCCTGATGGCCTTTGCCGCGGGCCGTTGGATGTCGACGGGAGGGACGAAAAGCGATCAGCCGTCGGTGACGAATGCGGCGGCCGTGCCCGCGGTCAGCGCTGTTGCGGGAGTACGGAACGCCGCCCTGGCAACCGGCTCTTTGCCGAGGGCGGATTTTTCCACCGCCGAGGGATTCCAGGCCTATGTCCGGCGTCTGGTCCAGGAAACGGGCGTGAGCGAGGAATTCGCCCAATGGCTGGGACTGACGGCGCTCGCCCGGACGAATTTCGACGGCGCTTTCCAGATCGCGAAGGCGGAGAAGCTGATCGGGATCTGGTCCACCGGGGCGGCGCTGGCGAATCCCACCGCAGCCTGGGCGGCGGCCCGGACTCTGCCGGTCCAGGAACGAGAGCAGGCTTTGTATGGGCTGATGATGGCACTGGGGCGGACCGATCCGCAGGGGGGATTCGCGCTGCTGAGTTCCCTGCCGCCAATCGAGGCGCAGGGGGCGGCTTTCGGGTTTTTTGAAGCCTGGGCCAATCTCTCCGTCGATGCCGCCGCCCAGGCGGCTGCGAAGATGCAGCCTCATTCCCTTCGGAATCGGGCGCTCTCCGGGGTCTTTCATGTCTGGGGGCTGCAGGATCGGCGAGGGATGATGGAGTGGGCCTCCACCCAGGACCCGGCCATCGGTCGGCGAGCCTTCGGTGCCTGCTATGAGATGGCCGGGGTGCGGGATCCCGCCGCGATGCTCGAACTCGCGCAGGAATACCCGAAGACGACGAACTGGGGTATCGTGCCGGAGATCGCCCGGGCCTTGGTCGCGGGCGGAGCCTCCGGCTTGGACGCGATTTCCCAACTGCCGCCGGGATTGTTGCGCAGCCAGCTCATGATGCGGGCCGGCAGCGCCATGGCCGCGGACGACCCGGCGGGGGCATGGAAAGCCCTCCAGGCGCTTTCTCCGGAGGATCAGAGCTGTTTCCTGCGATTGAGTGCGGACGCACTCGCGAAAGTGGCGCCACGGGAGATAGGAGAGATGTTCCTCGGTGGACTGATGGGGTCGGAGTATCTCTCGAGCGTGATGCGGGAGTGGTCGAAGAGCGACGCTCCCGCAGCCTTGGCGTGGGCCTCCTCCCATTTGCAGGGGCGGGTGAAGCTGGACTCGCTGAGCGCGGTGATGCGGCAATGGGCGAGCACCGATCCATCGGCGGCCATGGGAGCTTTGCAAGCACTCCCTCCCGGCAGCCGGGCGCGGTTGCTCCCAAGCGCCGCACAAGCCTGGGCCTCCACGGCGCCGGAGGATGCGTTCAACTGGGCCAAGTCGCTGACGCCACAAGACCGTATCGCGGCGACGGATGCGGTGATGAAGGGCTGGGCAAACCGGGATCCCTCCGCCGCGGCCAAAATGCTGCTGGAAACTCCAGCGGCCGGGTTGCAGTCGTCCTTCGACGCGGTCGCGAATAACCTCACGCAACGTCAGCCAGCCGCCGGATTCCAGTGGGCGGGGAATCTCAGCGATGTTGGCATGCGGAACCGGGAGATCGGAAATGCCGCAGAAACGTGGGGTCGGCTCGACGCCTCCGCCGCCGCCGATCAACTCGCAGAGATGAAGCCGGGAGAACTTCGGGATTCCGCAGTGGGCGGATTCGTGAGATCGATCTCGGCTCTCGATCCGGCCACGGCGGCGGGCTGGGCCGACTCGATCCAGAATCAAGATCGCCGGGCCAGCAGCGTGAAAAGTGTCCTCGGGAGCTGGCGGTCACAGGACCGCGAGGCTGCGCGCGCCTTCGTGAACGCGATGGCTCCCGGTCCCCTGAAGGAACAGATGCGGCAGTTCGTGGAGAAGTAGCCGGGAGGGGAAGGCCGTACTGCGGGAAGAATGATCGAGCTCGGACTCGGGACGGGGCTTCAATAGCCGTCGACCTCGATGATGGCGTTGGCGAAGGCTTCGGGAGCTTCCTGCGGCAGGTTGTGGCCGATGCCTCCGGTGACGACTTTGTGAGCGTACCGGCCGGTGAACTTGCGGGCATAGGCGGCGGCCTCCGGATGCGGTGCGCCATTGGCGTCGCCCTCGAGGGTGATGGCCGGCACGGTGATGACGGGGCCGGCGGCGAGCCGCTTCTCGAGGTCGTCGTATTTGGCCTCGCCGTCGGCGAGACCGAGCCGCCAGCGGTAGTTGTGAATGACGATGGCGACGTGGTCCGGATTGTCGAAGGCGGCAGCGGTG
>Ga0310811_10001268_pt1 | contig 32219 bp, 31 predicted proteins | sample YCmetagenome_FD_207642 | JGI IMG/M metagenome (GOLD analysis project Ga0310811, IMG submission 207642) | Soil microbial communities from experimental microcosm in Duke University, North Carolina, United States - YC | ecosystem: Engineered > Artificial ecosystem > Soil microcosm > Unclassified ...
ATCCACATGCCCTTCTTCATCGAGCGTTTGTTGAAGAATGCGCACTGCATCGTAATCGCCGAGGGCTTCGGCGTAGCTGCGAGCGGTTCCGTAAGCCGCCATCTCGTGGTGTTCGATGCGTTGAGCGGCGGCCACAAGCGCCGCATCGAGGACCTCGCCGCGCTCCGTGTCGTCGAGACGTCGGCGGCCATCTTCGATCAGCGCGGCGACCGCGCCGCTCGGGACCGCGCGGGGTGGTTCGTTCAGCTGCTCCAGCAGGAGGCGCAGCCGCTCGATTTGAACTTTCGTTTCCGCGTGGTGCTCCTCGAGGACGCGCTGAAGGCGCGCTGACGTTGCGCGGCTGGCCATAATCGGCAGCTCGGCAACGATCTGCTTCTCCGCATTCATCAGGTCGTGGAGCTCTGCGGCGTACAAGTCGCGAAGTGTAACGGCGGCCATAATGTAGTTAGGAATTGCATGAGACGGGCCACGCGTGGTTAAGTTCGAATCGCTCGATCCAGAGATCCGCGGCGTTCTCGGCAAAAAAGTCAGCGAGCTCGGCCTCAAGGTGGAAGGCTCGCCCGTGGAGGGTTACGTTCGCGAGCTGTACAAGGAGCTGGAGCGCCGCGGCCTGAAGAAGTTCAGGCCGGTCTGCTATTTGACTGACGAATGGGGATGTCCCGATCAACAGCCGGTGCTTGGCATCCCGTTCTACCTGGCAGATGCCAAGCTGCGCACGCTTGAAAAGGCGGTAGACGCGCTCGAGACCGAGCGGCAGATCATGATGTACATGCGGCACGAGGCGGGCCATGTTTTCAACTACGCCTATCGCCTGTACACAACACCGGAATGGCGGCGGCTCTTTGGACCGTTCTTTCGACCGTACCGCGACGACTATCGGCCAGTGCCGTTCAGCAGGCATTACGTGAGGCACATCGAGGGCTGGTACGCCCAGAAGCACCCCGATGAGGACTTCGCCGAGACCTTTGCTGTGTGGCTGACGCCTCGATCGGGCTGGCGGCGCAAGTACAACGGATGGCCAGCGATGCAGAAGCTCCGCTACGTCGAGCGCGTGGCGCGCGCGGTGGCCGACGTGGAGCCGATCGTCAACACCGGCGAGGTAGACATTACGCCGGACGACATCGATGTTTCGGTGGAGCAGTTCTACCGGCAGGCCGAGGAGGAGCGCCAGGCGCGTATCGATCTCGCCCTCGACGCGCACCTCGGACAGATCTTTCTGACGCGTAAGCGAAAGGAATCGCGTCCGGCGGCCGATATTGTGAACAAGTACGCGCCGGAGCTGATCGAGAAGATCACCTACTGGACGGGGGTACGACGGCCGATCGTCCGCGGCCTCATCGACTCGATCTGCCGCAACTGCCAGCGCATGAAGCTATGGGGCGAGGTCGGCGAGGAGGCCAGGTATCTCGTGGAGCTCACCGCGTTGGCAACGACGCTGGCCATGAATTTTCTGACGAGCGGGAGGTTTGAAACATAGGTCGTGGGTGGTTGGTGGTCACCCACCACCCACACCTCATTAGAGATGGGAAAGCTCAAAGTCGTCATCATTTACGATCGCGTCCTCGTTGACGAGAGTGAGGAGACCGCGGCCGAGAAGGGGCCCGTCACTCGTACGCTCGACAAGAAGGAAGTTGAAGAGGAGGTGGCCGAGGCACTCACCAAGCTTGGGCATGAGCCCGTTCTCTACGAGGTGGACGGGACCGTCAAGAGCCTCGTGGGCCTGGCGCGCGTCGACTGCGATCTCGTGTTCAACCTGTGCGAGTCATTCAACGGGGACGACACCGCCGACTTCAAAATCGCCGGCTATCTCGAGCTCATTGGCAAGAAGTACACAGGCTCGGGCACGCACGGCCTGATGCTCGCGCAGGACAAGGCGATTGCGAAGAAGATCTTCGCGTTCCACGGCATCCACACGCCGACGTTCGCGAAGTGCTACCGAGGCCGCCTCGATTTCTCCCACGACCTTCAGTTCCCCGTCATCGTCAAGCCGGCGCGCGAGGACGGATCGATTGGCATCGAGTTCAGCGCGGTCGTCAACTCCATACGCGAGCTGATGGAGCGCATGGACTGGCTGCATGCGAACTTCGACTCGCCGGTGCTGATCGAGGAGTACGTCGACGGCCGCGAAATGTATGTCGGCGTCATCGGCAACGACAAACCCGAAGCCTTACCGGTGGTGGAACTGGATCTGTCGAAGCTGCCGGATGGCACGCCGCGCATCGCATCGGCGGAAGTGAAATGGGGGAAAGGCACGAAGGCGTATCGCGATACCAAGTCCGCGATCGCGACGGACTTGAGCGAGGAGACCATCGCGTCGCTGCATCAGACGGCGATCGCCGCGTATCAGGCGCTGGAACTGCGCGACTACGGGCGCGTTGACATGCGGTTGCAGCCGGATGGCCGGGTGCAGGTGATCGAGGTCAATCCCAACCCATGGCTGAGCTCGCGCGCCGAGTTCGCAATGGCGGCACGAAAGTCCGGCCGCACCTATCCGCAACTCGTAGCGGAGATTCTGGGACTCGCTTCATCCCGCGCGTAAACCCTGTAGGACAAAAACTTTATTGACCATGCTCGGTACGTGGGCCGGGCTCGAGCGGTCTGAAGACCCGCCCCTGCACTCCCCGGGAGCGCTGCAGCGAATCGTCAATTTCGACCGCTGAACTGCCTAAAACGCCCACTTTTCTGGCGTTTTTGATTGATGATGCTTGGTCATGTGGGCTATACTCGTGGGTGCAGTTCCCGGTCGAAAGGCCGGTCCTTCCACCCTACTTCCTGCTACGGGGGAAACGTGACATTCCAGGTCGGCGACAAGGTCATCTACCCGAACCATGGGCTCGGTATCGTAGAACGCATCGAAGAGAAAACCATTCTTGGAACTACCTGCGGGTTCTTTCACCTGCGCATCGTGTCGAACGACACGACGGTGCTGGTGCCAGTCGCCAACGTCGATGGCGTCGGCCTTCGCAAAGCCATTACGGACGATGAGGTCGATCGCCTGTTCGGCCTGCTGAGCGACGGCAAGATCGACAACCATCAGAACTGGAAAGGACGCTTCAAGGACAATTCCGACAAGATGCGCACCGGCTCGATCTACGACATGGCCGACGTGCTCAAAAGCCTGACGTTCCTGAGCAAGTCCAAGAGCCTGTCGTTCCGCGAGAAGCGGATGCTCGATCGCGCCAAGGCGCTGATCATCTCCGAGATCTCAGAGGTCATTCGCGAGAAGCCGAACTCGGTCGAGGAACGGGTCGACCAGGCGCTCGAGCGGTGCTTCGTGGTCAAGGCGAAAAACATGGCGCGTACCGCATCGCGTGCCAAAATTGCCAAAACGGTCAAGCCGGTTCCGGTCGTGGCAGCGCCCCGTCGCGCCGCCGCCCGCGCGTCGTAGTCTCTCGTCGCACGTTGTTTCCACCTTCTTCGCCACCCGGGCGGGACCTTCCGCCCGGGAATTTTTTTGTACTGTCGCGATGATTGCCGCGGTCAGATCGTTCATCACTTACATTGCCTGCATCCTCTACATTGCCATCGCCGGACCGGTGGGAATCCTGTTCGCCATGGTGTTCAAGTGGAAGCGCGGTCTGTTCGCGCTCGGCCACTTCGGCGTGCAGTTGGCGCTCTCGCTTGCGGGCATTCGATATCGCGTCGCCGGTCTCGAGAACGTGCCGACGGGGGCGGTCGTCTTCTGTTCGAATCACGAGAGCAATGTCGACCCCCCCGTGCTGTTCCGCACACTTCACCCTTGCCTCCACATCCTCTACAAAGCCGAGCTTCACAAGTTCCCGATCATGGGAGCTGCATTCGACGTCGGCGGGTTCGTGCCGATCGAGCGTCAGAACCGGGAGCGGGCCATGGAGTCGATCGGCCGCGGCGCGGACTCCTTGCGCGCCGGCAACTCGTTTCTCATCTTTCCGGAGGGGACGCGCAGCCGGACCGGCGAACTGCTGCCGTTCAAGAAGGGGGGCTTCATCATGGCCATCCAGGCGCAGGTGCCGATCGTGCCCGTCGCCGTCGAGGGCGGCCGCGCCGCCATGCGGAAGGGCAGCGCCGTCGTCCGTCCCGTGCATGTTAGCGTCAGAATTGGTGAACCGGTGGCCACACGGGGTATGACGGTTGACGATCGTGACCTTCTCATTGAACAGGTTCGCGGCGCCATTCGACTCTTATTGGATCAAGGTCCGGTCTGGACGTAGACTGGCCTACGCCAGCCCTGCAGAGCGCGTACATGCGTGTTCGTAACTGCCTTGCGCTGCTTGCGCTCGTCCTTCTCGTCGCTGCGCCGCGGGCGCAGCAGCAGACGGCCCAGATCCGCCTCGACATTCACGCAAGCAGTGACGGTCGCCCTGTGACCGACCTGACTGCCACCGATCTCGCCGTCGTCGAAGACGGCGTACCCCAGACTATTGAATCGTTTACCCACGCAACCAGCCCGGCGCGCTCGTTCGTCGTCTTCCTCGACACCCCGCACATGCGCTTTGAAGGCGCTCGCGACGTGCGTGTGGCGCTCGTGCACTTCCTCGATCGACTGCTTGATGATGACGATGTGGTTGGCGTGATGACGCCCGACATTGCGCCGGCGGATATCCGGTTTCAACCCAAGGCAGCGGTCATCCCCGCGCTCATGCAGGACGAGACGTTCTGGGAGCGGGCGCGCGTTGGCTCGCGCGATCCCAAAGAGGATCGCTACGCGCAGTGCTTTCCGGCCAACCAGTACCGCGACGTCGCCAGCGAGATGCAAGAGCGACATCGCGAGCAGGCGACGTTGGACGCGCTGTCGCGCCTGATCGATTTCCTGGAGACGCGCGACACGCGCACCGCCGTCATCACGTTGACCGACGGTTGGCGCCTGTTCGGTCCCAGCGCGCGGCTCGGTGGGAACGTCTCCTCGGCGCGGCCGGGGGGCTTTGGCGGCTTCGGCGGCGGCGGTCGTCGCGGCCGCGGCGGATTCCCGGGCGCCGGGGGTTTCCCTGGCGGTGGCACAGGCGGCGCAACAACGAGCGGCAACGACGGTGACCGCGATGCGAGTGGCGCGTCGCGCACGGAATGCGAAGCCGACCGAATGACGCTGGCCGCCCTCGACGATACGCTGCGGCTCGATCGCATTGCGGATGCGGCGAACCGGGCGCTCACCGCGTTCTACACGATTTATGCGCGGGCCCTTGCGGCGGAGCAGACGCCGACGGGCAAGCCTCCAGCGGTCATTAACAACGAGGAGCAGGATCCGGCGTCGCGCATGGACGCCATGCGGCAGCTGGCCGCGAACACCGACGGCCTGGCCATGATGACGAGCGGTGCGCTTGAAGGGGCGCTCGCCCGCATCGCGGCGGACATGAACGCCTACGACGTGGTCACCTATCGGTCGACGAACAACCGTCTTGACGGGAAGTTCCGGTCCGTTACGATCCGCTCGTCACGTCCCGGCGTCGTCATCAGGACCCGACGTGGGTATCGCGGCGCCAACGTCGATGACGTGCTTGGGCCAGGAACATCGACGGCGGTCGATCCGACGTTTGCATCCGTTGCGGCAACAAGCGCGCGCGCGAACTTCAGAATCAGAACTGCGCTTGCGCGGACGGCTGACACCCCCGAGGCGATCGTCTGGGTCACGGGGGAGCTGGACTACCGCCTGCGTCGTGAAGTCGCGTGGACCGCGGGCGGCGTCGCCGACATCACCATTGTCGGCGCCGACGGTCAGGAGGTGCTGGCCAGGAGCGTGGACGTGGCTCCAACCGCCGCATCCTTCAGCATGCGCGCACCGGATAGCGGTGGTTTAGCGCCGGGCGAGTACGCGGTTCGCGTCAGGTTGCGTCCCAACAATCAGGACGGTCTGCCGGTTGCCGATACGGCGCGCGTGACGATCCCGAAGACGCTGCCCGCGCTCGGCGACAGCCTGCTCTGGCGGCGCGGGTCGTCAACAGGCCCGCAGTACGTGGTCACGGCCGATCCGCGTTTTCAGCATAGCGACCGCATTCGCGTGGAAATTCCGACCGCGGCGCCGGGCACTGCGTCCGCGCGGATGCTGGACCGCGCCGGCAAACCGAATCAGGTGCCGGTCACGATCACAGAGCGGCAGGATACCGAGGATCCTTTCAGGTGGATTGTGGCCGAGGCGGTGCTGGCGCCGCTGGCGCCGGGGGATTACGCGATCGAGGTCACGCTAGGAGACGTGAAGCGCGTCACCGCTTTCCAATTGGTACCTTGACCAACTGCCAACGGCCAGCCTCCAACTGCCAAGAATTGTTGGAAGCTGTTACGTGGAGAGTCGGGAGTCAGTTAGCGCCTACCGAAAAAGTGACGCTCCACGGCTTCACGGGCGCGCCGTCAAACGTCTTCACACCGTCGATCAGCTCCAGCTTCACCGTGCGGAACGCTTCCAGTGGTCTTGACAGACGCAGCACCACGGCATGTGACCCGACGTCGTAGTTCGCCTGCGCGTCAATCGTGCCTTCGGGCGGCGCGCCGCCGATGTAAGCGAATTTGAAATGCCCGTTCAGCGTCATCGGATCGATGCCGCGCGAGAACTGCACGCGTATCGGCGCTGACGCCGCCACGTTCGTTTCACCGTCGGTCGGCGAGCTGAAAACGATCTCGCCCGGTTCCTGCGGCGGTGGTGGCGCTTCGGCGACGACAGGACGCGCGGCGGGTGCCTGCGCCGTCACCATCGTTTTTGCCTCGAGCAGCACCAGGCCGCGATCGCGCCGAATCGCTCCGGTGACCTGCAGCCACTGGCTCGTATCGACGCGAGCATCGACGTTCAAGTCGAACCCTTTGCCTTTCGGCCGCATGCCGGTGACCCACACCGCGCCTTCGCTGCTGCGCAGGACGAAGTCGTATTTGTCTTTCGCCGGCGCCGCAGGAACGTCGCCGAACAGATTGCGCCCACCGAACTGGCCGGTCAGCGACAGCGTTTGACCTTCGTACTTCCACGGTTCGAGCGCGATCGAACGAAGCGTCGGCGTCGATTCCGGGTCAGCCTTCGCCACGCCTGTGACGTTGAGTACGAGCTCCTCGCCGGGCTGCGGCCAGTGGTCGGGGTCCGGTTTGTTCTCGTATCGATTGAGGCGTGGATCGGAAGGCGTAAGGCGGCCAATGTCCAGAACGGTCGCGCGGATTTCCACGGGTCCTTCGATGGGATTCACGCTATCGAGCATGACTTGCATCTCGCTCTCGCCGCCGCGCAATGCGAGTCGCTGGCCGGTGCTCGAGACGTCCACGGCGCCGCCGCCTGGACGCGTCGTCCCGTTCGCCGCGCGTCCTGCCGCAACTTCGACGAGCTCGCCCCGGAGCACTACGGTCTGTAAATGGAAGTAGCCGGAAAACCGCCGGATGGCGTCGATCGTGGTGAGCCGGCGTCCCGATGTCTGACCCGAGGCCACAGTGGCAACGACGAAGGCCGCGCAGACAACACGAACGACCTTCGCGGTTAAAGGCCCCACCCTCTCATTCTACTTTGCGCATTGCGGTCCGGCCGGTGACGATGGCGAGCGCCAGGAAGAGAAGGACGGTCGCGACTTGGCCTGATACTCCATCCGAGTGAAGGAACGGAACGACGTTGCCGATCGCCTGCAGCGGCGCAATCGTGCCGGTTCCCACGAGAATGGCGAACAGGATGCCCGCCAGCGAGCCGCCGGCGATAAGGCCCGAGCTGAACAGCGTGCCCGCACTCAGTTCCGACTCTTCAGCTTGTCCCGTGCGGTGCTCGACCCACGCACGCACAAGGCCACCCGCGAAAATCGGCGCGGTCGTCGCAATCGGCAGGTAGGAACCCACCGCGAATGAGAGCGAGCGCACACCGCACAATTCGAGCGCGATCGACAGGAACACACCGATCAGGACGAGTCCCCATGGCAAGTTTTGATTGAGCAGGCCTCTGATGATTGTCGACATCAACGTTGCCTGCGGCGCCGCCAGGTTCTGGGAACCGATGCCGCCGAGATTGTTGTGCAGGTACAGCAGCGTCAAGCCAATCACGGACGCAGACGCAATTACGCCGATCACCAGGCCAATCTGCTGATACAGCGGCGTGGCGCCGACGAGGAAACCCGTCTTCAGATCCTGTGACGTGTTGCCGGCATTCGCGGCCGCGATGCAGACGATCGCGCCGACGCCGATAGCGATCGGCGAATACATGTCTCCGGTCCAGCCAAGTGCGACGAACAGCAGGCAGGTCAGGATCAGCGTCGCGATGGTCATGCCGGAAATCGGATTCGACGAGGTGCCGATCAGGCCGGTGATGCGCGAGGAGACCGTCGCGAAGAAGAAGCCGAAGATGAGAATCAGAATCGCGGCCAGCGGATTGCCGTAGGTTGGCAGGTTCGGGACCGCCGCGAGGAACACGGCAAGCAGCAGCGATCCGCCGATGACGACTGTCATTGGCACGTCACGCTCGGTACGGATCCGCGAGCCGCCGTCACCGGCGGACGCGAAGTCGCGCATCCCTTCGCGCGCTGACGAGACGATCGTCGGTATCGTGCGGCCAAGAGTGATCAAACCAGAGGCGAGCACCGCGCCCGCGCCGATGTATCTGATGTAAGCGCTCCACAACTGCGCCGCGTTCATTTCGGAAATCAGGAACGGCTGGCCCGTCGCGGGGTTGTTCGCGTAGTTGGGATGAATTGGCGGGAACGGAACGTTGATGTATCGCCCCAGGATCGACAGCAGCGGCAACAGCACCAGCCACGACAGCACGCCTCCGGCGAACATCGTTCCGGCAATGCGCGGCCCAATCACGTAGCCGACGCCGAGGTACTCCGGTGAGACATCCACGTTCAGCGTCGCGTTGGGAAACTGGCTTTCGCGCGACATGGAATAACCCATGTCTGTCCGGAAGATGTTGAAGATCCACGACAGCGATTTCCAGAGCGCGCCGACGCCGACACCCCCGAACACCAGCGTCGCCAGCTTGCCGCCGCGTTCGCCCGCGACAAGAACCTCCGCGCAAGCCGTGCCTTCCGGATAGGGAAGCACTCCGTGTTCCTTGACGATCAATGCCCGGCGCAGCGGCACCATCATCAGCACGCCGAGGATGCCGCCCGCGAACGTCAGCATCGTGATCTGCACGTAATTGAAGTAGCGCGGGCCATCGGGGGTCAGGAAGATCAGCGCTGGAATCGTGAACACGACGCCGCCGGCGATCGATTCGCCGGCAGACCCGATCGTCTGCACGATGTTGTTTTCGAGAATCGTCGAGCCGCCAAGCTTCTTGAGGACCGAAATCGCGAGCACGGCGATCGGAATCGAGGCACTCACGGTAAGGCCCGCCCGCAGGCCGAGATACACAGTTGATGCGCCGAACAGCAGGCCGAAGAGCGAGCCGAGAATGATGGCGCGCGCGGTGAACTCCGCTGGCGATTGCGACGCGCTGATGTACGGCTGAAACGCGGGACGAGTAGTCGTCCGCGGTGGCTGCACGCTCGGATGTGCCATGGCGCGTGATGGTAGCATTGAACCTTGTGAATCGGCCGAACAAGCGGAGGCAAACCCCCGATCAGGTCTCCGAGCTCACGACCAATCGCCTCTCGATCTATCTCCGCTGTCTGAACGAGCTCGACACCGCCGGCGTCCAGACCATTTCATCACAGGGGCTTGCCGAGCAGTTTCATCTCAACGCCGCGCAGATTCGCAAAGACCTCGCCTACTTCGGTGAGTTCGGGGTGCGCGGCGTCGGCTATTACGTCAAAGAGCTGCGGCGTCATCTCCGGCAGATTCTGGGACTCGATCGGCGGCTGCGCGTCGCCATCATGGGCGCGGGCAATCTCGGTCTCGCGCTTGCGGATTACCCCGGGTTTCGCCAGGAAGGTTTCGAGATTGCCGCGCTCTTCGACGCCGCACCCGACAAGGTCGGTCATGAGTCGCGCGGCGGCGTGCCGATCTACGCCATCAAGGATTTGCGGCGCATCGCCCGCCGCGAGCGGCTCGACATCGCGGTCATCGCCGTGCCCGCGCCGCATGCACAGGCCGTTGTCGATCAGGTGGTGGCGGCCGGCATGAAGGGAATCCTCAACTTTTCGCCGGGTGCGTTGCATGTACCGGACGACGTGAAGCTGAAGAGCGTGGACTTTACCGTTTCACTCGAGAGCCTGTCGTTCTATCTCGCACAGGGAGAGAACGTTGGCTAAAAAGCTGTCGCATGTCGACGAGCGCGGTCGCGTGAAGATGGTGGACGTCGGCGCCAAGCCGGCCACTGCGCGCGAGGCGGTCGCCCGAGGATCAATCACGATGAGCGCGGCGGCACTCACGCTGATTCGCCGTGGCGAAGTTGCGAAAGGGGATCCATTGCAGGCCGCACGCCTTGCCGGCATCCTCGCGGCAAAGCAGACGTCGAATCTGATCCCGCTCTGCCATCCGCTGCCGCTCACCCACGTCAGCATCGATTTGACAGCGACCAGCCATGGTTACGGCATCGAGGCGCGCGTCCGCACCACGGCGCAGACAGGCGTCGAGATGGAAGCGCTTACCGCCGTGACCATCGCGGCCCTCACCATCTACGACATGGTCAAGGCGGTGGACAAGGAAATGGTGATCGGCGACATCTGCCTGGTCGAAAAGAAGGGCGGCAAGTCGGGGCACTACGTGAGAAGAAGTGGAAAAGTGGAAAAGTAGACAAGTGGAAAAGTAAGTTGAAAGTCCTGGTTGCCGTCCACCATCGGGTTGATGCGTGGACCATCCCGCCATCCCACGTCGATCAGCTTCGGACCCGGTTTCCACACATCACTTTTCTTCATTCGACAACGCGCGATGCGGACGTCGAGCTCGTTGCGGATGCCGACGTCGCATTCGCCCTCGCGCTCAGCAGGGGGGCGGTCGCGCGTGCGCCACGCCTCCGCTGGCTGCACTGTTCAGGACATGCTGTCGGGCATTTTCCGCTCGTCGATCTCGCGGCGCGCCGCATCACGGTCACCAACTCGCGCGGCGTTCAGTCTGTTCCCATCGCGGAGCATGTGATGGCATGTCTGCTCGCGCTTGCGCGCAAGCTGCCCGAGACGCTGCGTGATCAGCAGGAGCGGGCGTGGCGGCCGAACGCGCTGACGGGTGAAGCGTCGCCATGGCTGCTTGGCGGCCGCACGATCGGCATCATCGGGACGGGCACGATTGGCGAGGCCATCGCCACGCGAGCGAAGGCGTTTCGGATGCGGGTGATTGGGGTGCGGCGCAATCCTTCGCACGCCGTGCCCGCCGGATTCGACGAGGTGCTCGGACCCGCGGATCGGAATCGTCTGCTGGCTGCCGCGGACATCGTCGTCATCGCAGCACCGTTCACGACCGAGACACAGCGGCTGATGGATGCTCGCGCAATCGAGATGATGAAGCCCGGTGCGATCGTCATCAACGTTGCGCGAGGCCAGTTGATTGATGAAGTCGCGCTCGCGGCCGCACTCGAATCAGGGCGCCTTGGCGGAGCGGCGCTCGACGTGTTCGCAAACGAGCCGCTGGCGCCCGACAGCCCTTTCTGGTCGTTGCCGAACGTCATCGTCACACCACACAACTCCGGCTTCCGCACCGGTCATTTCGATGCGGTCGTCGATCTGTTCTCGGAGAACCTGACCCGATACGAACGCGGCGTCGACCTGCTAAACGTGGTTGATCTGCAGGCTGGCTATTAGCCGCTCACGGCGGTGGCGCTGCGCGCGCAGCCGGCCCCACGCCATCTTCGCCCCGACGAGCGTCAGTACGCCGCCGAGTGCATAGTCGAGCGCGCGCTCGGGCATGAAACGGCTGACAACCGACCGCGGGGTCGCATCATGGACCTTGCGCTGGAGCTGACTGATCTTGTAGTCGAGCTCCGCCTTGGTCTGGCTCATTTCCGAACGGATGACAGCCGCTTCGCTATCCATTCCGAGTTCTCCTTCAACGTCGTAACGGTTTCCTCAGGTACGGCGTGCACACCCGCCATTTGCTTGCGCCCCGACGCCAGCGTAACGAACCCGCCAATGCACAGCAGGAGCGCCACGATGAGGAAGCCGGTCCACGCGGGCCAGCCGATCAGATTCGCAATGCCGAGCGCAATTGCAATCAACAGGAAAATGCCGCCGAAGGCCAACGCCGCTGCGGCGATGCCGAAGCTCAGCGCCGCCGCTTTCGCACGCCCTGCCTGCTCGCGGATTTCCACGCGCGCGAGCGCGATTTCTTCGCGGATGAGCGTGCGAAGGTCGTTGAGGATGCCGCGGATCAGGCTGCCGACCGAGTCTTGAACAAAATCCCCATTCGCCATACGCGCGAACGCAGCAATCCCAATGCCCGGAAGGACGGCTGAACCCGGCCTCTACGCACGGTCGTTGGGGCAGCCTTCATGCCGCCCGATGCGGCGGTTCGATGTGAATCACGACGTCAACAATTTCAGGGAATCGCGCCATCAGCTTGTCCTTTACGACATGTGACAGCGCATGGGCTTCCCCGAGCGGCGTTCGACCGTCGATCCACAGATGCAGATCGACGAAGACACTGTCTGCGGAGCCGCGCGTGCGGATCTTCTCGGTCCCGACGACGCCGGACACCGACTCCACCACTGCGCGGATGTCTTCCTCCGGCAGCACTATTTGATCCGCCAGCACGCCCGACGCTTCGCGCGCGATCTGCCAGCACGCGTAGCCGATGAACAGAGTGACGATCAAACCCGCCAGCGGATCGAGGATCGGATAGCCAAGCCACACGCCTGCCAGCGCCACCAGCACCGCCGTCGTCGTCCACACGTCGCTCTTCGTATGCTTCGCGTCCGCGCCCAGCACCTCGCTGCGCAGCCGGCGTCCTGCGCTCGACTCGTAGCGCACGACGATGACGTTGATAGCGAGAGTGACGAGCATCGTCGTAATCCCAAGCGGCACGGCGGCGGGCATGCTCGGCATCCGCAGATGCGCGAATGCATGCTGCGCCACTTCGACGAGTACGAACAGCATGAACATGAGAATGCCGACGGACGCCATCGTTTCGTACTTGCGATGACCGTACGGATGGTTCTCGTCCGCCGGCCGCTGCGCGGCCGAGACGCCGACGAGCGCCACTACGTTCGAGGATGCGTCAGCGAGCGAATGAAAGCCGTCGGAGAGAATCGAGACCGCTCCCGAGAAGTACCCGAGAGCGATCTTTGCGAATGCAACAAGGAGGTTGAGAACGAGGACGCGCCAGAGGACGCGGACGACCGACCGGTGCCGATCGTTCAGAACACGTGCGCGGTCGGAATCGGCCACCACCGCAGCTGCACTTTGCCGATGATGTACTTCTTCGGCACGAAGCCCCAGTGGCGGCTGTCGGAGCTGTTGTTCCGATGGTCGCCCATGACGAAGTAATAGCCCTCGGGCACGACCGTTGGGCCGAAGTCGTCATGGCTCCGGAATTCGGGTGCGACGAAGCGATCGTCCATCGGCACGTCGTTGACGTAGACGCGGCCATCAACGATACGCACCGTGTCGCCTTCCTCGGCAATCACGCGCTTCACGAATGACTTATCCGGATTGAGCGGGTAGTAGAGCATCACGATGTCGCCGCGTCGGGGCGCGCTGACCCGGTATATGAATTTGTTGACGATGAGACGATCCTGATCTTCCAGCGTCGGTGCCATGCTCAGGCCTTCGACGCGAGCCACCTGGAAGCCGAAGGTCACGATCAGCGTCGCGTAAATGGCGGCGGAGAACAGCGTCTTGAACCACGCGACCAACTCGTCGCGCCAGACGCCGAACTGCTGGATCATGCGCGTGCTGCGATCGTCGACCGACAGCCGCAGGTCCGGAGCAGTGGTGCCTGCCATCGCCACCTCGTACGAGGGTGGCGCTAGCGGCGGCGGCTCGGTTAAAGCTTCAGGTACTCCCGCAGCCGCTTCGTTTGAGAGCGGCTCACCGGGATTTCTGTGCTCTTCGCGTCCTTCATCCTGAGGATGTAATTCCGGCTGAACCAGGGGACTATCTCCTTGATTTTGTTGATGTTGACCAGGTGCGACCGGTGGACCCGCCAGAACACCTCAGGGTCGAGGCGTGCCTGCAAGTCGTCCAGCGTCCGGTAGTTCGAGCTGCCGGTCACCTGACCCGTTACTATGTTAATCGACTCGTCGGCCAGCGAGGCATAGATGATGTCGTCAGCCTGCACCAGCAGGAATCGTTCGCCCACCTTGACAGCCACCTGATCCCGCCGTGCCTGCCGACCGGACATCATTTTTACGATTCGTTCCAGCTGGTCGTTTAGTGGGGGGGACCCCGCGGGGCGCTCGGAGCTCAACCGTTTGCGGGCGCGCTGGATAGCCTGCTCGAGCCGCACCGTGTCAACGGGCTTGAGCAGGTAATCGACCGCGTTCACCTCGAAGGCCTCAATCGCGTGCTGGTCGAAGGCCGTGACGAAAATCAAGGCCGGCGACTCCTCGTCTCGTTCGAGCAGACGCCGGGCGACCTCGAATCCGCTCAAGCCTGGCATCTGGATATCGAGAAACACCAGGTCCGGCTCGTGACGCTCCACCGCTGCGATCGCCTCGGGACCGTTACCCGCCTGCGCCACGACCTCGACGACGTCCGGCACACCGACCTGCCCAAGCTGGTAGCAGAGCTCCTCGCGCGCGAGCTGTTCGTCGTCAACGACCACTACGCGCACGCCACCACCCACGAGCTGCCAGCCACCGCCCGAGTCATGCAGTAATCTGCTCCGCCGCCATCAGTTCCGGAATCTCTATCCGCGCCTTCGTGCCTTTCCCCGGCTCGCTCGTCAGCGTCAGTTGATATGTCGCGCCGTAAATGACACGGAGGCGTTCGCGGACATTGGCGAGACCGATGCCGCTTGCCATCGGCTGCTCGAGTCGTTCGAGCAGGAACCCCATGCCGTCGTCTTCGACCTCGATCATGACGCGCGCATGATCGCGCCAGCTGCGGATGGTGATGGTGCCTGCGCCGACCTTGCGGGAAAGTCCATGTTTGATCGAGTTTTCGACGAGGGGCTGCAGGATCATGCTGGGCACGACGACGTCCACGGTGTCCGGCGCAACCTCCTTGCGCACGCGCAGCTTGGGTCCGAACCGCACAACTTCAATATCGAGATATTCGTCCACCGACTCCAGTTCCTCGCGCAGCGTCACGAAATGCTCGTGACTGCGCAACAGGCGCCGCAGCAGCCCTGACAGCTTGTTGATCAAGGTCCGCGCGGTTTCGGGCTGCGATCGGATGAGCGACGAGATAGAGGTCAGTGTGTTGAAGAGGAAATGCGGGTTGATCTGGCTCTTGAGCGCTTCAATCTTTGCCGCGAGGAGCAGCTTCTCCTGTTCCTGCACCCGATGCTCGATGCGCGCGCTGTTCCAGATCTTGATTGGCGTGGCCACCGCCAGCACCGTTGCCAGGATGATGAGCATCGTCATCAGCGGCGACGGGGTTCCGAGATCCGCGCCAGGGTAGAAGAGGCGATTGACGCCGAAGCGTGCGCCGAGCGCCTGCCGCAGCAGCTCCAACGCGATCGGTGCGAGCAGCAGCCACAACTGCCAGCTGACGCCGAGCTTTCGCACCATCACCCACACATGCTTGTGGAGATCGATGAACACGAACGGCGTGAACTGCCAGATCGCTTCCTTGGGGCATGCCTCGCGCAGGCCGCCACCGGCGAAGCCGCATCCGACCGCGAAGGGAAGCGCGATAAGCTCGCCCGCGATTGAGGCAGGTACGCCGACGAGCACGCCGACGAGGGCGCCGGCGTATGGCCCCGCGATCAGTCCCGCGAGGAACGCACCTTCAAGCGACAAGTCCGCTGCTTTGTAGTTGAGCAGCAGCCGTGCGGTGACACCTGCCATCAGCGGAATGCCGAGCGCGAGCGTGAATACGAGTCGGTCGAGCCAGCCGCGGCGCTCGAAGATCAGGATGTGCCTGAACCGGTGGTAGCGCGCGAGCATTGTCGCCAGCACCGCCATCACTGCGAGCTTGACGATCAGGGTCGTGAGCAGGAACTGATCGGCCGAGAGGAACTTGGCGCCCTCGATCACTGCCGGTCATTCTACGCTGCACCGGCGACGGGGAGTTGATATCATCGGAAGGATGATCGGACCACTACTTACAGGGCTGTGGACTACCTTCCGGCACATGTTCAAGCCGAAGGTGGCGGTGAATTATCCGTACCAGAAGGTGCCGATGTTCCCGAAGTATCGCGGCAAGCAGGTGCTGATGCGCGATGAGAACGGCCTGGAGAAGTGCGTCGCGTGCGGCCTGTGCTCGGTTGCCTGCCCGGCTGACGCGATTTATCTAGAAGCGGCGGAAAACGACGGCACCGTGATGGCCGGCCCGCGCTACGCGAAGGTCTACCAGATTCACAAGATGCGCTGCATCTTCTGCGGATATTGCGAAGAAGCGTGCCCGGTCTCGGCCATTTTCATGGGCAAGGACTACGAGCTCGCGGTCTACAGCAAGGACGATTTCATCTGGGACAAGACCGATTTGCTGGTCCCGGCACCGGCGTCAAAATAATCGGCGCGCTCGCCGATATCCACGGCAACTTCGATGCGATGGGCGCCGCGATGCGGCGTCATCCCGAGGTTCCGTTCTGGATCTGCGTGGGAGATGTCGCCAGCCGCACGGGCACGTATCCTGAGCCGCCCAAGCCGCTCTACTGGATCAAGGGGAACAACGAGGATTTCGATCGCATCGCGGCATGGCAAGCGGGTCGCGATCTGGTGCCGAACCTCCATTTCATCCCGAACGGAACGGCGTGCATGGTGGGGCCGCTGAGAATCGCGGGGCTCGGTGGCACGTATGCGCCCACATGGATTGAGACGCCTGCCGCGCAGTTGCCGCACCACAAGCTGGCAGACGACAAGCGCCGCCACTTCGTCCGCGAAGAGGTTGATGCCTGCAGGGAGATGCGCGGCGTCGACATCTTCATGACGCATGAGGCGGCGCGTCCGTTCGTCATCGTTGACGAGCCGAAGCCCGGAAAGCGAGCGCTGCGTCGCGACGCGGGGAAGCCCGCCATCAACGATGTCCTTGCATCGATGAAGCCGCGGCTGCACCTTTGCGGTCATCATCACCGGTTCGTCGAGACCATGAGGGAAGGCGTACGTTCCGTGTGCATCGACCGGATCAATCGGTCGTATCTGCTCATCGATGTTGATACGCTGGAGTACCACAAGGTTGATCAATAAGCCGTTCTTGGAGGCGCTCGACCAGCGCGTGCTCGTGTGCGACGGCGCGATGGGGACGATGCTGTACGCCAAGGGCGTCTTCATCAACCGCTGTTTCGACTCGCTGAACGTGATGTCGCCGGACACGGTGACGGAAATTCATCAGGATTACGTGCGCGCCGGCGCCGACGTGCTCGAGACCAACACGTTCGGTGCCAATCGCATCAAGCTGCGTTCGTTCGGTCTCGGCGACAAGGTGCGCGACATCAACGTCGAAGGCGCGCGCATCACTCGTCGGGCCGCGCGCGATCAGGCGTATGTCGCCGGCGCGATCGGCCCGCTCGGCGTGCGCATCGAGCCCTGGGGCAAGATGGGAACCGACGAAGCGGAGGCCTACTTCCGAGAGCAGGCCGACGCGCTCGCCGAAGGCGGCGTCGATCTGTTCATCCTCGAGACCTTCCGCGATCTCAACGAGATGGGCGCGGCGATTGCCGCGGTGCGCAGCGTCTCGGAGTTGCCGATTGTCGCGCAGATGACGATCGAAGACGACGGCAACAGCCTCGATGGCACACCGCCGGAACAGTTCGCGCCGGAGATGGAGCGTCGGGGCGCGGATGTCGTCGGGGTGAACTGCAGCATCGGCCCTGCTCACATGCTGGAAACCGTGGAACGCATGGCGGGGGTTACCCGGGCGCGTCTGTCGGCACAGCCGAATGCGGGACGTCCGCGCGACATCGAAGGCCGCAACATTTACCTGTCGTCGCCCGAATACCTCGCTTCCTACGCGCGACGGTTCGCGCAGCAGGGCGTGCGCCTCGTCGGCGGCTGCTGCGGGACGACGCCGGAACATATCCGGCAGATGAAGACGGCGATTAAACAGATGAACGCCGGCAGATCCGCCGCCGCATCACCGGTGGGGCGAGCCCCGTCGGGGTCGCCCGGCGTGCCCGACATGGCGCGCCCTGCGGCGACGGTTGACGTCATTCCGCGCGCCGAAAAATCACAATTTGCAGCGACGCTTGCCGCCGGTCGTTTCGCAACGATCGTCGAACTGCTGCCGCCGAAAGGCTTCGCCGGCGACGATGTCGTGGAGCAGGCACGCGCGCTGAAAATCCGCGGCGTCGACGTCGTCAACATCCCCGATGGCCCGCGCGGGCCGCGCATGAGCGCGCTTGCGCTGGCGGTGCTTATTCAGCAGAAGGCCGGCATCGAAACGGTGCTGCAGTTCTCGTGTCGCGATCGCACCCTGCTGGGTATGCAGTCGGATTTGCTTGGCGCGCACGCGATGGGCATCCGCAATGTTGTCGCCGTAACAGGGAAAGCGCGCACGGTTGCTGACTATCCGGATGCAACGACGGTGTTTGATGTCGACTCAGTCGGTCTGACGAACGTCATCACGCGCCTCAATCGGGGCCTCGACATCGCCGGTCAGGGCATCGGCGCTCCAGCGGCGTTTCACCTCGGCGTCAGAGTGAATCCGGGCGCGGAAGATCTCGACGCGGAGGTAAAGCGCTTCGAATACAAGGTCGAAGCGGGCGCGGAGTTCGCAATCACACGTCCGGTCTTCGATGCCGCAACGTTCGAGCGGCTGCACAAACGCATCGCATCCGCCAAGATCCCGATTCTTGTCGGCGTCTGGCCCTTCGAGAACGTCATCGACGCCGAATTCATGGCGAACGAAGTGCCGGGGATTCGCGTTCCTGATCAGGTGCTGGATCGCATGCGCAGCGCGCGCAGTGATGATGAGGCGTCTGCACAGGGAATCGCGATTGCACGCGAGACCCTGGTTGCCGTCCGCGGCCTGGTGCAGGGCGTTCACATTGCCGCCCCTGGTGGGCGAATTGATGCCGCTCTCGCCGTGCTGGATGGGATCGGCGTTGGCAGCTGACGCGTTTTTAGCTTGTTGCGATACGGCTCAGAAGTTATAGTCAGGCCTTCATAATGCTCTTCGACCGTGAGAACGAGGATTTTGCATCCGACGTTGCGACGCGAGCACTCTCAGTAACAGCCGTCGAAAACGACTTCGTCACGCGGGTTTACGAAAAGCTCGCGAAGGTCTACGACCTCATCTTCGGCCCCACCTTGCATCACGGCCGGCTGGTTGCCATCGAACGCATGGGTATCAAGCCCGGCGACCGCGTGCTGGAAGTCGGGGTCGGCACCGGCATAAACACATCGTTATATCCACACGACTGCAGCGTTACCGGCATCGATCTCTCCGCGTCGATGCTCGAGAAGGCGCGCGAACGGGTGCGCCGCGAAGGTCTGCGTCACGTACGCCTGCATGAGATGGACGCGGCGCAGCTCATCTTCGCCGACGACACCTTCGATATCGTCTACGCACCGTACCTGGTCAGCGTCGTGCCCGACCCGATCCAGGTCGTCAAGGAGATGCGGCGCGTCTGTAAGCGCGGTGGAAAGATCGTCATTGTCAACCACTTCCGCAGCGCGAACCCGATCCTCTCCCGTCTCGAACGTGCCATCTCGCCTTTCACCGTGCACGTTGGCTTCAAGTCGGACCTCGATCTGCCTGGTTTCCTCGCGCAGGCGGACCTGCAGCCGCTGTCCATTGCAAAGGTGAACTTCCCTAAGATCTGGTCGCTGGTGATCTGCGCGAAGGACTAAGCGCGAAAGCGGCTCCGTACTCCCAAATCCGCCGGGCACCTGCATCGCCGCGCATCACGGCGCGAAATAGACGAAACAGAACCGGAACGCATATCCTCTCGTCATGAAAAAACTCGTCGCGACTGCGTGTGTCCTGCTACTCGCGTGCGTGGCGCCGCTGGCGGCCGCCGCCCAGAATCTCGTCATCTCGAACGCGCGCATCATAGTGGGCAACGGCTCCGTCATCGAATCCGGCTCCCTCGTCATTCGCGACGGCCGCATCGTGTCGGTTGGCGCGCCGACGCCCGCGCCGGCGGGCGCGCGGCAGATCGATGCGCGCGGCATGACGCTGATGCCAGGCTTGATCGACGGCCATCGCCACATCATCTCGGGCAACGCGGAGCAGTGGTTCAACAGCGCGCCGCAGCGCATGCAGGAGTTCCTCGAGGCCGGCTATACGACGCTCCTCGCCGGCGGCGGACCCGCCGAAGGCAACCTCGAACTGAAGCGCCGCATCGATTCCGGCCAGCTCAAAGGGCCGCGTGTGATCCCGGCCGCGCAGGTGAATTTGAACAACATGACACCCGATCAGGCGCGCGCCGAGCTGCGCAGGCTCGTCGGGTTGGGCATCAAGTTCATCGGCGAAGAGACGATCAATCCGAAGCCGCCCACGCCGACGCAGCTCGAAAACCTGCGCGCGCTCGTCGATGAAAGCAAGAAGGCGGGAGCGCTGGTCATGGTCCATGCCGTCAGTCCCGAAGCGATGATCGCTGCGGTGGACGCGGGCGTGCCGCTGTTGGTCCACACCCCGCACTACGGATGGCTGACGGACGCGGATGCGAAGAAGGTCGCAGCTGCGGGCGTGCCGACGCTGTCGTGCACGGCATTCGGCGTGCCGCTATTCAACGTGTTCAACCAGGACAACGTGCCGACCTTCCGTGACGGCAAGAAGTGGCCCGACGACATCATCGATGGCGAAGGCCGCGGTCGGGAAGCGGGCTACAAAGCCGTGAACGCGCGCACGTTGTGGGACAACGGCGTCGTCTACGGCTTCGGCACCGACACAGGCTATCTGCCAGTGAAGGGTCTGGCGCAAGAGCTCAAGGTCCTCAATCTGATGTTATCGATGAGAGACATCGTCAAGTTGATGGGACCCAACACCGCGGCATTCGTGCAAATGAGCAAAGACATCGGCACGCTCGAACCGGGCAAACTGGCCGACATCGTCGTTTTCCCGGCGAACCCGCTCGACGGCTACTGGAACATGCTCAACGCCACACTGGTGATCAAAGGCGGCGAAGTCGTTGTGGACAAGCGGGGCAACAAACCTCTCGACGTCGCTGGGCCCAAGCGATAGGATTTGCCGCACACGATGAGAGCCGCAGCGGAAACCGCCAGTCTCGCGGCGGAAGCCTACAGCGTGGTGCGTCAGCGCATCGCGCGCGGCGAGCTTGTGCTCGGCCAGGCCGTCTCGCGCCGGCAGATCGCCGCCGAGTTGGGGATGAGCTTTCTACCCGTCACCGAAGCGTTGCTTCGCCTCGAGTTCGAAGGCTTGCTCGAAAGCCGGCCGCGCGCGGGCACGCGCGTGCGCATTCCCTCACCGCAGGACGTCGAGGGCAATTACATCGTCCGTCAGGCGCTCGAAACGCGCGCAGCGATTCTGTTCTCGCAGGTGGCGACGCCGGCCGAGCGATCGCAGCTACGGCGGCTCGCCGCACGTGTCGACGCATTGTCGATGAAATCGGATCGGTCGATGTATGTAACGCTGCACGTGAAGCTGCATCAGCGCATTGCCGAGTGCGCCCGCTGTGACGCGTTGAGCGAGGCTATCGAGCGGACGCACGCGATGGCGATGATCTGGTACTGCGTGATGCGGCAGCCGTCTCCGGACGACTCACCGCGGCGGCATCAGGAGCTCATCGAGGAGATTCTCAGCGCCGACGAGATGCGCATCTCGAAGGCGGTTCGCGAACACGTGGACGTGGGCAGGAGACACACCCTCGAGGTGCTGGAACCGTATTTCAAGACCGCGAGCGGCAGGTTCTCGCGAAGCAGGCGCGCGTAGACCCCGGCGTCAGCCGGCCTTTGCCATATCAGTCGCCTGACCGAGCTTCGTTCCCACCACAAACCGCAGCGAGAACATCGCGATGGCTGATATCGACGCCGGAATCGCTGCCGCCAGGAACATATCCCGCGTCGACCAGTGCGCGCCCATGAACATGCCGCCGATCGCCGGTCCGACGATCGCGCCGATGCGGCCAACACCCAGCCCCGCTCCGATGCCCGTCGAGCGGATATAAGTCGGATAGAACGCGCCCGAGAGCGCATTCAGCCCTGGCTGACTCCCGGTGACGCACCAGCCCGCGATGAAGACGATGACGAAGAGGAGCGCGAGCGAAACGGACGGCTGGCCGATCAGCGCCACGCTGATGGCGGCGATGACGAACGTCACGCTCATGATGCGCACGAACCCGCCGCGCGCCACGAGCCAGGCGAGCCCGATGGTTCCCAGCATGCCGCCGACCTGATTCACGGTCCCCACGAGCAGGGCGGTCTGTCGCGAATAGCCAGCATCGCTCATGACTGTCGGCAGCCAGCTCGCGAGCGAGTAGAGATTCAACAGGTTCATGAAGTTGACGATCCAGAAGATGATCGTTGCCACGGCGCGGCCTTCCCGGAACAAATGGCTGATAGGTACGCCGGCCTTGTTCTCCTCACGGGCGACGAACTGATCGTTCCCGGTCGCATTGAGCGAGGGATCAACCTCGTTCAGCCATTGTGCGAGCTTTGCCGGATTCTTGCCGCGCAGTGCCATGAACTGCAGCGATTCGGGCAGCGCAAAGATCATGATCAAGCCGGTGACCAGCGGAACAGCGCCGCCGAAATAGAAGACTGACGGCCATCCGTATGCCGGGATGAGCGCCGTCGCGATGAACCCACCGAACGCGGCGCCGCCGGTGAAGCCAACGCCTGAATACATGATGAGAGTCGCGCGCATCCGCTTCGAGCCGTACTCGCCGACGAGCGAGCTGGCGTTCGACACAATCGTCCCGAGTCCGATGCCGGTGAGAAACCGCATCGTGAGCAGCTGTGGCAATGATGTGACGCGCGCAGTCAGCAGCATCAGGACGCCAACACCAAGCGTCGCCACCACAATCACCGGGCGGCGTCCGATGCGATCGGCGAGCATGCTGATGAACAACGCGCCGAGCAGGACGCCAAAGTTGGCGGCGGCGAACACCGGCCCGAGCACCGCGTTGCTGATGCCCCACTCACGAATGATGGAGGGTGCGGCGAAGCCCAGCACCTGGACGTCAAACCCATCCATCACCAGACACGCCATACACAAGGTGAAGGCGCGCCAGTGGAGCGGCGTGAACGGCGAATTGTCGACGATCTCGGTGACGTTGACGGTGCTCGCGGCGACGTGTTGTGCCATATCAGTATTGAATCGATCGTCGGCCGCTCAGTATACTGGCCCGCGTTTCTGAAACCCACCGCCAAACCCCCTGTGTGGAGGATTTTTGATGTCCCGTGTTGTGCGTGAGTTGCGTGTACTGATCGTGGTGCTTTCCGCCCTCCTGTGCGCGGGCGACGTGTTCGCGCAGGGCGGGTCAACGGCGCAGATTTCCGGCACCGTGAAAGATGAGAGCGGCGGCGTCCTCCCCGGCGCCGACGTGACGGCAACTCAAACCGACACCGGCGTCACGCGCAGCGTCGTCAGCGACGCCGACGGCGCCTATATCCTCTCGAACCTTCCGCTCGGCCCGTACCGCCTGGAGGTGAAGCTCTCGGGTTTCCGTACCTACTCGCGGACAGGCATCGTGCTCAACGTGAACGCGCAGCCTGTGATCGACGTGGCGATGGCGCTCGGCGACCTCAATGAGACAGTTTCCGTTGTCGGCGCCGCGCCGCTGGTCGAAACGCGATCGCCGACGCTTGGACAGGTGATCGAGAACGAACGGATTCTCGAGCTGCCGCTGAACGGCCGCAACTCCGCGGATCTCATTCAGATTGCCGGTCCTGTCGTGTCGCAGGGTGTTTCCTCGAGCCGCAGCATGCAGGGCGGCGTGGCCTACTCAGTCGCCGGTGGCCAGTCATTCGGCGTTGCATACCTGCTCGACGGCGCGACACACAACAATCCGTACGACAACCTGAACCTGCCCCTGCCGTTCCCCGACGCGTTGCAGGAGTTCCGCGTCGAGACGAGCGCTCTGTCCCCGCAAGCCGGCATGCACTCCGGTGCGTCGGTCAACGCGGTAACCAAGTCCGGGACCAATTCGTTCCACGGCAACGTGTTCGAGTTCCTGCGCGATCGCCGCTTCAATGCGAAGAGCCCCTTCGCATTGACCGGCTCGGACGGCAAGAAGCTTGACGACGGTCTGAACCGGAATCAGTTCGGCGGGACGCTCGGCGGCCCGCTGAAGCACGACAAGATCTTCTTCTTCGGCGCGTATCAGGGAACGCGTCGGCGTCAGGTGCCGGTGGACAACATCTCCTTCGTGCCGACCGCAGCGATGCTCGCCGGCGATTTCGGTCAGCTCGCCTCGCCGGCCTGCAACGGCGGTCGCGCGATCGCCCTGCGCGCGCCCTTCGTGAACAACACCGTCGCTCGATCGGCGCTCAGCCCCGCGGCACTCGCGGTTGCGGGGAAGCTGCCAGCGTCGACCGATCCGTGCGGCCGCGTGGTGTATGGGCTTGCGACCAATTCGGACGAGGTGCAGGCGGTCGGCAAGGTTGACGTGCAGCTGTCGAACAAGCAGTCGGTGTTCGGCCGCTACATGGCGACGACCTACGTCGCCGATCCGCCGTATCTCAGCTCCGAAAATCTGCTGACGACGCGCATCGGCGGTCGAGACAATCTGGCGCAGTCGTTCACGGGTGGACACACGCTGATTCTGAGCGGCGATACAGTCAACTCCATCCGCTTCGCGTACAACCGCACCGCGGTTCACCGGACCAACGCGGATACTTTCAGCGCACCGGATCTCGGCATCAACATCTACAGCTACATGCCGAAGTATTCGCTGATTACCGTGAACAACGCGTTCCAGGTCGGCGGTGGCACCGAGAACGAAGCGCGCTTCGACACCAACACGTACCAGTTCAGCGACGATCTGACGCTGGTGCATGGGGCGCACCAATTCGGCTTCGGCGCGAACATCGCGCACTGGGATTCATTCAGCGAAGCCAACGTCCGCTCACCGGGGCAGTTCACGTTCGACGGATCGGTGACGGGCATTCCACTCGCGGACTTCCTTACGGGCAACCTTAGCCAGTTCCGTCAGGCGGCGCCGAACACGCTCGACATGGCGCAGTGGTACGGCGGGGCGTATGCGTCGGACACATGGCGCGTCGGCCAGCGTGTGACGGTTAACGCCGGCGTCCGGTGGGAGCCGTACCTGCCTCAGTCGATCGCCAACGAAGCGGTGTTTACCTTCGACATGCAGAAATTCCTCCGCGGCGAACGAAGCCCGCGCTTCGCCAATGCGCCGGCGGGCCTGGTGTATCCCGGCGATCCTGGCTTCATCGGCAAGTCGGGCATCAACAAGCAGTGGACGAACCTGGCGCCGCGCGTCGGCTTTGCGTGGGACGTCAGCGGCGACGGCCGCACATCGGTGCGCTCGTCCTACGGCAAGGCGTTCGACTTCGTCGACGGCCAGTTCCTGATCAACACGACGGTTGCGCCGCCGTGGGGCGCGGAGGCCATCATTCCCACGCCTGCGGGCAAGTTCGAAAACCCATGGCTCGGCGTGCCGTCCGGCAACATCTTCCCCGTGCCCGAAAACCCGGGCGTCAACGCGCCGTTCCCGTCGGCTGGCTCGTTCCTTCCCGTGCAGCCGGATCTGAGGGCCACGCAGGTGCACTCGTGGAACGCCACCCTGCAGCGGCAGATTGGCGAGAACCTCGCGGTTTCGGCGGGCTACATCGGCAGCTACACGAACCATCTCTGGAACGTCCGCGCGATCAATCCGGGCGTTTATATGCCGCAGGCAACCTGCACGCTGCCAGACGGCCGCACCTATTCGCCCTGTTCGACCAACACGAACCTGAACTCGCGTCGCCTGATCAGCATGCAGAACTGGCGCGACGGCCAGTTGCTCGGTCCGCTCGACCTGTACGACGACCAGGGCCACCAGACGTACAACGGGATGCTGCTGACGTTCCAGCGCCGCAGCGCGAATGGGTTGAGCCTCAACGCCAACTACACGCTGTCGAAGTGCATGGGCCACCCGACGCAGGGCGGGGGAACGCCGAATGTCAACAGCGGATATGCCGACCCGAACAACATCGACTACGACTATGGTCCGTGCAACTCGGATCGCCGTCACATCTTCAACATGACCGTCGTCGCTGCGACGCCCGACTTCACGGGTGCTGCGATGCGTGCGGCGCTGACCGGCTGGCGAGTCTCCGGCAGCTTCCGCGCGTTGTCCGGCGCGCCGCTGCAGATTCTGGTCACCGGCGATCCGGCGCGCACCGGCCTGACGAATCAGCGTCCGAACCTCGTGCCCGGCGTCGATCCGTATCTGAAAGAGGGCAACCGCTACCTCAACCCGGCGGCGTTCGCGGTTCCCGACGTCGGCACGCTTGGCAATATGCCGCGCAATTCGATCGTTGGTCCGGGTACGCGCGTCATTGACCTGGCGCTGACGCGGGCATTCACCGTCGCAACCGGCCGTACGATCGAAGCGCGTGTCGAGGCGTTCAACGCGTTCAACTGGTTCCGTCCAGCGGTGGACAACACGCCGCTGCAGGCGCCAATCGTCACCGTGAACGTACCGACGTTCGGCCAGATCCTCGAGGCGGCTGAGCCGCGTATCATGCAGTTCGCGCTGAAGTTCAGCTTTTAGAGCAAGGGGACCAGATGCGGTTGTGTCGCTTCGATGAGAATCGTCTGGGGCTTGTTGAGGGAGAAACCGTCCGTGATGTGACCGCGGCGCTCGATGTGCTCCCTCAGCAGCGATATCCGCTGCCGAAGCACGATCCGCTGATCGCCCATCTGCCGCAGGTGCTGGCGCGCGCAAAGGCGATTGCCTCGAGCGCGCCCGTGCTGCCGCTGGCCGGACGACGGCTTCTCAGTCCGGTCGCCAGTCCGGGGAAGATTGTTGCGGCGCCGGTGAACTATCAGACCCACCTCGACGAGGTGCGCGCTGACAAGAACCTGCACCACAACACTGCGGCGCATACCATCACCATTCAGAGCGCGGGTCTTTTTCTGAAGGCGAACAGCTCGCTTGTTGGACCAGGTGAAGGCGTGGTGATTCGCAAGCCGGATCGCCGGACCGATCACGAGGTCGAGCTCGTGGTGGTGATCGGCAAGACGGCCAGTCACGTATCGAAAGCCGACGCCCTCGCGTACGTGGCCGGCTACGCGATTGGCCTCGACATCACCATCCGCGGCACCGAGGACCGCAGCTTCCGCAAGTCGGTGGACACGCATTCAGTGCTCGGGCCGTGGCTTGTGACCGCGGACGAGATCCCGAACCCCGGCCGTCTCGATCTGCAGATTGCGGTGAACGGCGAGCAGCGGCAGAAGTCGAATACGAGCCGGCTGATTCTCGACGTGGCCGAGTTGATCGAGCTCGCGTCGTCGTTCTACACGCTTTATCCAGGCGACATCATCTTCACCGGCACGCCGGAAGGCGTGAGCCCGATCGAAGCGGGCGACGAGATTGTCGCCACCATCGAAAAGATCGGCACCATGCGCGTCCAGGTCAGGGCCGCAGAAGGCCCGCACGCTGTGGCCGGAAACGTAGAGGCCGACCTCCACGTCGGCCTGCGTCAGGGGGCGTAGATGCACGAGACAGCTTCCTTCGTTGCCAAGCCCGAGACGTCTCCAGAGCGCCAGGCGTTCTACCAGCGCCTCGATCAGATCGACACGGCGCCGCTGTGGGAGGTTCTCAACAGGCTCGTGATGCCGACGCCGCAGCCGGCAATCGTTCCAGCGCTGTGGAAGTACGAGCAGGTGCGCGCGCTGCTGATGGAAGCCGGTCGGCTGCTCACCGTTCAGGAAGCCGAGCGTCGCGTCCTGGTGCTCGAAAATCCTGGCATCCGCGGCATGTCGCAGATCACGCAGAGCCTCTACTCCGGCCTGCAGCTGATTCAACCGGGTGAGGTGGCGCCGAGCCATCGACACGCCGCGTCGGCGCTCCGCTTCATCGTCGAAGGCGACGGCGGGGGATATACCGCCGTCGACGGCGAGCGCACGGCGATGCAGACGGGCGACTTCGTATTGACGCCGTCATGGACGTTCCACGATCACGGCAACCTGGGATCGACACCGGTGATTTGGATGGATGTGCTCGACGTGCCGATCGTCAACATGTTCGACACGAGCTTTGCCGAGCATCACCCGCAGGAGACGCAGCCGGTTGCGCGCAAGGACGGAGACGCGCTGGCGCGCTACGGCGCGAACATGCTGCCGGTCGAACACAAGCCCGCGCGCGGCGCGACCGCGCCGTCGCCGGTCTTCAACTATCCGTACTCTCGCAGCCGCGAGGCGCTGCAGCAGCTATACAAGAACGGTCCTATCGATCCGCATCATGGCGTCAAGCTGCAGTACGTCAATCCGGCGACCGGCGGCTATCCGATTCCGACGATTGCGGCGTTCCTGCAGTTGCTGCCGAAGGGATTCGCAGGCAAGGCGTATCGCTCGACCGACTCGACGATCTACAGCGTCGTTGAAGGACGCGGAACGAGCCGCATCGGATCGACGGTTTTGACGTGGGGTCCGAAGGACATCTTCGTGGTGCCCTCGTGGCAGCCGGTGTCGCACGAGGCGGATGAGGAGGCGGTGCTCTTCAGCGCCTCCGATCGCGCCGCGCAGAAGGCGCTCGGGTTGTGGCGGGAAGAAACGTTATGAAGGCCGTTGTGGCTCGCCTGACAAGGCGAGCCATCCCGTTGATGCTCGTTCTTATCGCAACGCCGGCATGGGCGCAGGTCGACTTTTCGGGCGAGTGGGCGCCTCGCTTCTGGGAGGATCAGCCCGAGCGCGTTCCGGGTCCTGAGCTCGGAAACTATCTCGGCATTCCGATCAATGCTGCTGCGCGGATGCGCGGCGACACATGGGACGCTGCAATCCAGACGCTGCCGGAGTGGCAGTGTCGGCCGCATATGGCCGACTACATCTGGCGCGGCCCGTCGAACCTGCGCATCTCCAAGGAAGTGGACCCGGCCTCGCGCACGATCACCGCATTTCACGCCGAGTGGCTTCGTTCCGTCGATCGTGTTGTTTATCTCGACAACAGGCCACATCCTCCCGAAGGTGCGATGCACACCTGGGCCGGTTACTCGACCGCGAAGTGGGATGGGGACGTCCTCACCGTCACGACGACGCATTTGAAGGAAGGGTACCTGCGGCGCAACGGTCTGCCGCGAAGTGACAAGGCGACGCTCGTCGAGCACTGGATTCGTCACGGCGATTTCCTGACCGTGGCGGCGATCGTCACCGATCCTGTTTATCTGGCCGAGCCGTTCATCCGCACGACCGATTACGAGCTGGACCTGCATCAGCAGGTGGCGCCGTATCCGTGTGGTGTCGTCGCGGAAGTCGATCGACCGCGCGGCGTCATTCCGCATCTGCTGCCGGGCACGAATCCGTACCTCCACGAATTCGCCGACGACTACAAAATCCCGTATGAAGCGACGCGCGGCGGACCAGAGACGATGTATCCGGAGTACCGGGAGAAATTAAAGGCGCTCCGCAATGCGAAATAGGTGGTTCGTCGTTGCGTTGCTGGCCGGTTCGGTGGTTGCCGGGGTTCGTGCTTCGGCGCAGACGCTCAACGGCGCGCTCGCCGGCGCCGGCACGATTCCCGGCGTTAATGAGAACGGCCCAATCAAAGTGTTGCCGGTGCGCGGCAACATCTACGTGCTGATGGGCGCCGGCGCGAACATTACGCTCTCGATCGGGCTCGACGGCGTGTTCATGGTCGATTCGGGCTCGGCGGCGATGAGCGATCAGGTGATCGCAGCCATTCGGTCGGTCCAGCAGTTCGTGGAAGCGAAAGCGGCGGCCGCTGCACCGCCTGTCGCATACGGGGCTGAGACGCGCAACTCCATCATTGAAGCGCGCCGTGCGGACGCCCCGCCCAAGCCAATCCGCTTCATCGTCGACACGAGCATCGCGCCCGATCACATCGGCGGCAACGCCGCCATCGCCAATGCAGGCAAGACATTCAGCGGCGGCAACGTGGCGGGGCAGCTGAGCGACGTCGGGCAGGGAGCGGCGATTCTCGGTCATGAGAACCTGCAAAACCGCATGGCGAATCCGCCGGCCGGACAGCAGCCGTTGCCCACCCGCGCGCAACTGACGGATACGTATCCCACCGACGCGATGAAGTTGAGCAACTTCTTCAACGGGGAAGGGATTGTCCTGATGCACCAGCCGTCGGCGTTCACCGACGGCGACACCATCGTCTATTTCCGCGGCTCGGACGTGATCGCCGCCGGCGAGGTGTTCCGCACGACGACCTATCCCGTGATCGATGCGGCGAAAGGTGGAACCATCAACGGGATCATCGAGGGACTGAATCACATCATCGATCTGTCGGTGCCGGAGTTCCGATCGGAAGGCGGCACGATCATCATCCCCGCGTACGGACGCATCAGCGACATCGCGGACGTCGCCTACTACCGCGACATGGTCACCATCCTGCGCGATCGCATTCAGGACATGGTGAAGAAGGGGATGACGCTGGATCAGGTGAAGGCGGCGAAACCGACGGCCGATTATGACGGCCGCTACGGTGCGACGAGCGGTCCGTGGACCACCGACATGTTCATCGAGGCGGTGTACAAGACCGTGCCGCGCGGGGGCGCGACCAAATGAAGCTGCGCGGGTGCCTCGTGATGCTGATGACATTGGCGCTCGTGCCGGCAGCGTTGTTCGCGCAGCGCGGCCGCGGCGGTGCGCCGCCGGCGAGCGGTCAGGCTGGTGCCGGCGCAGATCTCACGGGCTATTGGGTGTCGCTCGTCACCGAGGACTGGCGATGGCGCATGATGACGCCGCCGAAAGGCGATTATCCGAGCATTCCGTTGAACGCAGCCGGCAAGAGCGTGGCCGATGCCTGGGATCCAGGGCGGGAAACCGCGGACGACAAGTGCAAGGCGTACGGCGCGGGCAACATCATGCGCGTGCCGACGCGGCTGCACATCACCTGGGAAAGCGAAAACACGCTGAAGGTGGAAACCGACGCCGGTCGGCAGACGCGGCGGTTCACCTTCGGTCCCCGTCCTGTCGTTGCGACCGCGGCAGCTATCGATGCCGGCCTGCAGGGGGTCTCGGTGGCGACGTGGGAGTACGCCGGCGGCCGTGGACCGCGCGGCGGCGGTCCGGTGCCGCCGGCCGATTTGAAGGTCGTCACCACCGGTATGCGTGCCGGGTGGCTGCAGCGCAACGGCGTGCCGTACAGCGCCAACGCTGTCATTACGGACTACTTCGACCGCGTGACCGAACCGAACGGCGACGTCTATTTGATCGTCACAACCATTGTCGAAGACCCGCAATACTTGAATACGCGTTTCGCGAGGAGCTCGCACTTCAAGCGCGAGCCGGACGGGTCGAAGTGGAAGCCGTCGCCGTGCGAATAAGGCTGGGGCGGGTAAGCCTCTTGGAATGTAGGGGCGGACCTTCAGGTCCGCTGGAGGATGCATGAAACGTTTTCTCGCTGTCCCGTTGTTCGCGCTCGCCGTCGCCGTGCCGGCGTCCGCGCATCACTCATTCGCCGCGACGTATCGCGAGAAGGACAGCGTGACGATCGAAGGCGAGCTCGTGCAGCTCGACTTCCGCAACCCTCACTCGTTCGTGCATGTGGACGTGAGGGAAAAGGACGGGACGAAGGTTCGCTACGCGGTCGAGTGGGGCGGCGTTGGCCAGCTCGGTCAGCAGGGCGTGACGCGCGACACGCTGAAGGTTGGCGACCACGTCATCATCACCGGCGCGCCCGGCCGCAATGCTGCCGATCATCGCGTGCGCATGGTCACGCTCAAGCGGCCGTCAGACGGCTTCGCGTGGGGCCAGGCCGCCGGTCAGACCGTCGATTAATTCCTCAACATCTCGCCACTCGTGACAGTCGCGACGCTCGCCGGGGTGTCGCGTATCGACCTGCTCAGTCTTATACTCATCACTTCCACAAAGCCGCATTCCGCGGTTCATACGCGAGGAGGACTCCATGAGGGACAACATCAGGGGTTCCGTCGTCGTCTTCATCGTCATCGGAGCATTGTCGGCCGGAGCGTCGTTGCGCGCGCAGGGCGATCCGCTCATCGGCCACTGGATGCTGAGCGTCGCCAAGTCGAAGTATGAAGGCGCGCCGGCGCCGAAGAGCGAGATGCGCGTGTACGAGGCGTTCGGCGGGGCAGGCAAGGGCATCAAGGGCACGTTCGATCGTGTTGACGGGGCCGGCAAGAAGATCACGATTACTTACGCAGCCATGTACGATGGCAAGGATTACAAGTACAACGGACCGGACGCAGACACGATCGCGCTGGCGCGACCGAACGCCAACACGCTTGACGCCACACTGAAGCGTGGCGGCAAAGT
>Ga0310811_10001269_pt1 | contig 32189 bp, 31 predicted proteins | sample YCmetagenome_FD_207642 | JGI IMG/M metagenome (GOLD analysis project Ga0310811, IMG submission 207642) | Soil microbial communities from experimental microcosm in Duke University, North Carolina, United States - YC | ecosystem: Engineered > Artificial ecosystem > Soil microcosm > Unclassified ...
ATCCATAACGTCACGAGCACCACGCGCCCTTCTCCGGGTGCGTAGCCGATAAAAAAGGAAGGGCGGACGCATCGCGTCCGCCCTTCGTCTATCCGCGTCGTGAGGCGAGCTGCCTAGAGCGTGATGTTCACGTTCTTGATGTGCATGTTGGACAGCATCTCGTCGATCACCTTGTTGCGCCCGTAACCGGACTGCTTGATGCCGCCGTAGGGCGTACCCTGGGCGGGGCCGGTAAAGGCGTTGATCCAGATGTAGCCGACGTCGATCCGGGCCGCGGTACGGTGCGCGGTCGAGAGCGACTGCGTGTAGATCGACGACGTCAACCCGTACTCGACGCGGTTGACCTGCTCGATCATCGCCTCCTCGTCGGACCAGCGGATCACCGACTGGACGGGCCCGAAGATCTCCTCGTTGGCGATGCGCATGTCTTGCGTGATGCCGGTGATGATCGTCGGCTCGACGAAGTTGCCCTTGGCGAGCGCCGGATCGGACGGGCGCTTGCCGCCGAGCTCGATCTTGCCGCCTTCCTTCTGGCCGAGGTCGATGTAGTACATGATCTTGTCGAGCTGCTGCTTCGACACCACCGCGCCCATCTTGGTCTTGTCGTCCCACGGCAGGCCCGGCTTGATCTTCGACACCGATTCGATGACGCCGGCCAGCACCTCGTCGTAGATCTTTTCGTGCAGGAACAGCCGCGACATCGACATGCACGACTGGCCGCACCAGGTGTAGTTCATGCCGGCGACCGCGCCGGTGATCGCCTTTTTGATGTCGGCGTCGGGGTAGACGATCATCGCGTTCTTGCCACCGAGCTCGAGCTCGGTGGTCTTGAGGCGATCGGCGGCGCCGCGCGCGACCGCGCGCCCCGTCGGCACGCTGCCGATGAGCGTGATGCGCGGCACCAGCGGGTGCGCGACCAGCGCCTGGCCGCACTCGGCCCCGCCGGCGACTACGTTGATGACGCCTGGCGGCAGCATGCCATCGATCATCTCCATGAACCGCAGCACCGAGAGCGGCGCCTGCTGCGCCGCCTTGATGATGATCGAGCACCCGGCGCCCAGCACCGGGCCGAGTTTCGAGGCCGCGAAGCTGAACGGATGATTGTAGGCGACGAGGCAGCCGATGGCGCCCATCGGCTCGCGCAGCGTCATGTCGAGGATGCCCTCGCCGAGCGGGATGGTGTGGCCCTGGAGCTCGAGCACGAGGCCCGCCATATAGTCGATGCGCTGGGCGCCGCCGAGCACGTCGCCGCGCGCGGCGCTGATCGGATTGCCGCCGTTGAGGCAGTCGGCGAGTGCCAGCTCCTCGGCATTGGCGCGGATCACGCCCGAGATATTGCGCAGCAGCGCCGCGCGCTCAAGCGGTTTCACCCGCCGCCATTCGAGGAACCCGGCGTGCGCAGCCTTGGCCGCGGCATCGACGTCGGCGGCATTGGCGATCGGTCCGTGGCCGAGCGATTCGCCAGTCGCCGGGTTGTACGTCGGTTCATAGCCGCCCATCGGTGGGTGCCATTTGCCGCCGTAGTAGAGGTCGCGGTGCTTGGGAAGCGGGTCGATCTTCGGCGTCGCCGCCGGCTCCATCACGGTCGCCATTGCGAGTTCTCCCTATTGTGCGCGCCGGGGGCGGAGCGCGGATGAGGCGTCCGCTGTTGCCGCGGACCGTGCCAAATTCTGCAACACATTCCAGCTTTTGAGTAGACGCAGCCGACGCTGCTCTGCGATAATTTTCCCGCAGCGGTAAAGCACCGGGAAATCAGCGCTTTCTCGCACCCGCGTGGGTCTCGCCGCGACGGGGCGAGGCGGCGCGGACAAATTTGGAGTGGCGGACGAGGCACGTGTCACAGACCGAGACCAGGACAGCGCCGAGCGCCGGCGAGACCTCGATTTTCCGCATCCGACCGTTCCAGTTGATGTTCTTCACGCGTCTGGCGTCGATGATGTCGAACCAGATGCTGGCCGTCGTCGTCGGCTGGCAGGTGCTCGCGCTCACCGACAGCCCGGTGGCGCTCGGCCTGATCGGTCTCGTGCAGCTGATGCCGGCGCTGTTCTTCGCCCTGTTCGCGGGCGAGGTCGCCGACCGCTACGACCGCCGCCTCGTGCTGCGCTGGGTCTATGTGGTTCAGACCAGTGTCGTCGTCGGCTTCCTGCTGGTGAGCCTGATGGATGAGCCGCACGTCGGGCTCCTCTACGCACTGCTGTTCGTCAACGCGCTGTCACGCACCTTCGAGAGTCCGGCGCTGCAGTCGCTGCTGCCGTCTCTGGTGCCGCCCTATCTCCTGAGCCGCGCGATCGCCGCCTATGCCTCGTCCGCGCGCACGGCGTCGCTGCTGGGGCCGTCGATCGGCGGCGCGATCTACGCGTTCGGCGTCGCCACCGATTACATCTGCTGTCTCGTGCTGATCTCGATCGCCGCGACCGTGAGCTTCATGCTGCCGCCGCCGCCCGCCGTTCCGGCCATGCGCCGCTCGAAGGTGACGTGGCAGACGATGAGCGCCGGGGTGTCGCTGATCTGGTCGAGCCCGCTGCTGTTCAGCGTCATATCGCTCGACCTGCTGGCGACGATCTTCGGCGGCCTGACTGCGCTTCTGCCGATCTTCGCCCGCGACATCCTCGAGATCGGACCGTGGGGACTCGGGATCCTGCGCAGCGCGCCGGCGGCGGGTGCACTCGTCATGGCGCTGGTGCTGTCGCAGGTGCCGGTGACTCGGTCCTGCGGTTGGGTGATCCTGGGCGGAGCAGCGGTCTACGGCGCGTCCAGCATCCTGTTCGGAGTGTCGACGAATACTATCTTCTCGCTGGCGATGCTGCTGCTGTTCGGCGCCAGCGACGCGATCAGCGCGGTCAACCGCAAGACACTGATGCAGACCACCACGCCCAACGAGCTGCTCGGCCGTGTCTCGGCGGTCAGCACGTTCTCGAACACCATGGGCAATCAGCTCGGCCAGCTCGAGTCCGGACTGACTGCGGCGGTGTTCGGCACCGTCGGCTCGGTGCTGTTCGGCGGCGTGTCAGTGCTGCTGATCGTCGCGGTCTGGGCCTGGCGCTATCCGCAGCTGCGCAGTCTGGAGCGTCCAGATGCGGTTGAGGCGTTCGCGCCGCGCCCGGCAGCGTAACGGCTACTTCAACGAGCGGCCGCGGCGGACCGCGCCGAGATCGACGAGATTGGCGTCGTCAGATCCCGACGCCTTCTTGGTTACCACGGCGATCGCGCGCGCAAGCTCCGGCAGATCGTAGGGCTTGCGCAGCACCGCGAACTCATCGTTGCCCTGCTCGAGCGGCGCGAAGCCGGTGGTCAGCAGCACCGGGATGTGCGGATACAGATCGCGGATGGCGCGGGCAAGACCCAGCCCGTTCATGTTGCCCGGCATCACGATGTCGGAGAACACTAGCTGTATGTTGGGCGTGTCGCGCAGCATCTCGAGCGCGGCATCGCTGTTCGCCGCGATCAGCGTCTTGTATCCAAGCTCCTCGATCAGGTCGGCGCTCGCCGACGCGACCTCGGGATTGTCGTCGACGACGAGGATCGTCCCCTCGGATCCCTCGATCACCGGATCCGACTCGGCGGGTCGGGGCGACGTCTCGACGGCGGCGCGCGGGAGATAGAGCGTCATCCGCGTGCCCTGTCCGACGTTGCTGTGCACGGTGATGGTGCCGCCCGATTGCTGCGCAAATCCGTACACCTGCGACAGCCCGAGTCCGGTGCCCTTGCCGACCTCCTTGGTCGTGAAGAACGGGTCGAAGATCTTCGGCAGGATGTCGGCGGGAATGCCGAGGCCGGTGTCGGCCACCGAGAGCGCGACGAAGTCGCCTTTGAGACCGGTTGCGGTGTCGTGGTTGAACGAAACGTTGTCCGCGGTGATGGTGATGCTACCTCCCGTCGGCATGGCGTCGCGCGAATTGATGGTCAGATTGACCAGCGCCAGCTCCAGCTCGCTGACGTCGACGTTGACGTGCCACAGGCGGGTAGGGAAGGCGATGTCAAGCTCGACCAGCGCGCCAGCCGAACTCGTGAGCAGATCGCGCAGCGGCTTGATCCGCTCGTGCAGGTTCACCGCGGCCGGGTTGAGTGGTTGCTGGCGCGAAAATGCGAGCATCTGGCGGGTAATGGTGGCACCGCGCTGGGTCGCGGTCTTGATCGCGTCGACCGCGCGCGTAAGTCGCTCGTCACCCTGCTGGCGCTTGCCGAGGAGCTGTGCGTGCGAGCTGATGATCATCAGCAGGTTGTTGAAGTCGTGGGCGAGCCCGGCGGTGAGCTTGCCGAGTGATTCCATCTTTTGCGAGCGCAGGAGCTGCTCTTGCGCGCTCTGGAGCGCCGCCCGTGCCTCTCGCCGCTCGGTGACGTCGCGGGTCATCTTGGCGAACCCGATAGGCGTGCCCTGCTCGTCGCGGATCAGCTCGATGACCACGTTGGCCCAGAACATCTGGCCGTCCTTGCGCACGCGCCAGCCTTCGGCCGTGTACTTGCCGGTGGTGAGTGCGGCGTGCAGGGCGCGCGTCGGCACGCCGGCGAGACGGTCGGACTCGGTGTAGAAGCGCGAAAAGTGCGAGCCGATCGCCTCGTCGGAGGTGTAGCCCTTGATCCGCTGTGCGCCGGCGTTCCAGCTCACCACGACGCCGTTGAGGTCGACCATATAGAGGGCGCAGTCGGTAATGTTGCTGGTCAGCATCCGGAATTGCCGCTCGCTCTGCGCGATCGCCTCCTGGGCGGCGCGGCGCTCGGTCATGTCGCGGGTGATATTGGCGTACCCGACGAGGATGCCCTTCTCGTCGCGGATCGCGTCGAGAACGACCGACGCCCAGAAGCGGCTGCCGTCCTTGCGGAGGCGCCAGCCCTCGGTTTCATGCCGGCCGGTCGTCGAGGCGGTTTCCAGCGCTTTCGCGGGCTTGCCGAGAGCGCGGTCCTCGTCGGTGAAGAACCGGCTGAAGTGCTGCCCGATGATCTTGGTCGCATGATAGCCCTTGATCCGCTCCGCGCCCGCGTTCCAACTCGTCACGATGCCGCTCGGATCGAGCATGAACAGCGAGTAGTCGATGACGCCGTTGATGAGCAGCCGGAACTGTCGCTCGCTTTCGGCGAGTGCCCGCTGCGCCTCGTGGCGCACGGTGATGTCGCGGGTGACCTTGGCGAAGCCCACGATGTTGCCGCGCGGATCGCGGATGGTGTCGAGCACCGCCATGGCCCAGAAGCGGCCGCCGTCCTTGCGGACGCGCCAACCTTCCTCCTCGTAGCGCCCCTCGGCGCGTGCGCGCGCGAGGTTCTGTGCTGGCCGGCCGGCGCGCTGGTCCTCCGGCGTGTAGAAGCTGGAGAAATGCATCCCGACGGCTTCGGCGGGCGTGTAGCCCTTCAGCTTCTCGGCACCCGGGTTCCAGCTCACGATGAAGCCGTCGGCGTCCAGCATGTAGACGCCGTAATCGAGGACCGAATTGACGAGCAGCTCGAGTTGGTGGGCGCCGCTCTGAGGAGTGTCACGCCGAACGTTCATTTTTGGAATGTTTGATACGCAGATATGGGGGTGTGCGCATGTGTCAGTCTGCTGACAACGGGTCGAGAAGCAAGTGGTAACCACGATCGCGAAGCCCGCGCTCGGCTTATGTTATCGACCTGCCATTGCGTACGGTGAATTGACAGAACGGTGTCGTCCTTTTAAGGAATGCAACGACCTTCCAACTGCTGGAATAGGGCCACGATGCTGTCGAGCGCCGCTCAACAACTGCTCCCCTCGGACAATCCCCGTGGAGGCGGTCCGGGCTCCGGAATTCCCTTCGGACTTAATCCGACCGAACGTGAGGACCTCCCGTACCACGTGGAGTTGTGGGACGAAACCAAGAAGAGCGTTGAGCTCATCCTCGCCGCGACCGCCAGCGCCAGCATTGGATACGCGGCGTATTTCGCCGCCACCAAGGAATTTCCGAGTCGCTTCGTCACGTTGCGTCACAAGCACACCATTATCAGTCGTTGGAACGGCCCATCCCACTAGCAAGGCCGTGCAAGAGCGGGATGCGTCCCATGCACGATCGCAAACGTCGGGAGGATGACGTTGGTGCCATCTGATGCGGATCGCACGAGCGACACGTCCCGCCTCGAATGTCCCGACGAAAAGGACGCTTTGCCGTTCACCGTCGAGATCCTCGACCGTGGTGCCGGCGACCGTGTTCTGGCGCGCGCCGCCAGCGCCTCGCTTGCGAGAGCGATCTTCGGCGCGGCGCGCTCCGAGTATCCGCACGTCCGCGTGGTTCTCAAGCGCGGTTCCGAGACTATTCTCGACAGCGGCATAGCCGGTTAACGACCGAAGCGGCGTGTCGTCGCGCCGCAATCGCGGATAAGCTTCGATCATGGATATCTCCCATGCCATGGGCCGCGGTTCCCGTGCGCCCAAGCTCCTGCCGTGACCGGACGCATGGGCCCGGCCGACGTTCCGGTTCTCGTCGTGGGCGCAGGTCCGGTCGGGCTCGCGCTCTCGGCCGAGCTTGGCCGTCTCGGCGTGCGCTGCCTGCTGATTGAGAAGCGCGACGGCTCGGTCACCGTGCCGAAGATGAGCCAAGTCAGCGCGCGGGCGATGGAGTTCTGCCGCCGCTGGGGTATCGCCGGTCAGGTCAAAGGCGCGGTGTGGCCGGAGGGCCGAGCGCTCGATTTCGTCTATGCCGAGAATCTGCGAGGCGCGGAACTCGCGCGCGTGCGCATGCCCTCCTACGCGACCCGCCAGCGCGACGATACTCCCGAGGGCGCCTGCCACTGCCCACAGATCTATTTCGATCCGATCCTCGCCGCGCACGTACGCTCCCTGCCGTCGGTCACTGTGCGTTACGGCACCGCTCTCGAGTCCTTCGCGCAGACAGCCGACGGCGTCCGCGTGCGCCTCGTCGATACCAACGGCAGGGAAAAGAGCATCGTTGCCGGCTATGTCGTGGGCTGCGACGGGCCTGGCGGCGTCGTCCGCGAGGCACTCGGCGCGCCGCTTGGCGGGCTCGGCGTGGTCGCCAACAGCATCAATGTGTTCTTCCGCTCGGCCGAACTGTCCTCGTTGCACGACAAGGGCTGGGCGCGTTTCTACCGCTTCATCGATCGGACCGGATGCTGGTCCGAGCTGATCCCGATCGACGGCCACGAGCTGTGGCGGCTCACGGTGTTCGACGATCCCGATCCCACGGTCGACGGCGACGTCTATCTCCGCCGTATGCTGGGCGACGACTTTCCCCATGAGACGCTGTCGGTGATGCGCTGGGAGCGGCGCGACTACGTTGCCGGCGCCTACGGCTTAGGTCGCGTCTTCATCGCCGGCGATGCTGCGCACCAGTGCTCTCCGACCGGCGGCCTCGGCATGCACACCGGCATCGAGGAGGCGGTCAACCTCGCGTGGAAGCTGGCGGCGATTCTCGCGGGCTGGGGAGGGGATGCGCTGCTCGCCTCATACGAGGCAGAGCGACGCCCGATCGCGCTGCGCAACGTGGCGCTCGCGACCAAGGCGTTCGAATCGATCCGCGCCATTCCGCCGCGTGCCGCCGGCGCGGAGCTAGACGCGCGGCTCTCCGGCCTGTCGGTGCCGGAGCCGGTGAAGACCCACATCTGCTACGAGCACTCGCCGGTGTGCGTTTCCGACGGCTCGGAACCCGACGCCCCGGCGACGCCGTCGTCGCGGCCGGGGGCGCGGGCGCCCCACGCCTGGCTGGGCGATGGCCACTCGACCCTCGACCTGTTCGGCAATGGGTTCACGCTTCTCCGCTTCGGCGCGACGGCGTCCGCGCTTGCATCGGCGGCCAAGGCGCGGAACGTGCCGTTGCGCGACGCGCCCATCGACGATCCGGCCATTGCCACTTTGTATGCCCGCAAGCTGGCGCTGGTGCGGCCCGACGGCCACGTCGCTTGGCGCGGCGACGAGGAACCCGGGAATTCGGCGGCCGTTATCGACCGGGTGCGCGGCGCCGTCTAGGCGGCGTCCATGGCCGTCTGATAGCTTGGCGCCCGCATGGAGGCCATTCCCACACCTCTGAAGCAGGCGACGGCGGCACACCAGAGCGGCGATTTGCCTGGTGCCGAGCGCCTGTATCTCTCGGTCCTGGCGACGGACCCGCGCCAGTTCGACGCGCTGCACCTGCTCGGCGTGCTCGAGGCCCAGCGCGGTCGCTTCACCGACGCCGACCGGCTGCTCGATTCGGCGCTGGCGGTGAATCCGGGCGCGATTCAGGCGCTGGCCCATCGCAGCTTCGTGCTCACCGAGCTCAAACGCTACGACGAGGCGCTCGCGAGCTGCGACCGCGTGCTCGCGGCGCGGCCCGACGATGCCGAGGTGCTGCGCAACAAGGCACTCGTGCTGACGGCGCTGGGGAGGCGCGAGGACGCGATCGCGACCTACGATCGGCTCGAGGCGATCCGGCCCGATCACCGGGTGCTGAATGATCGCGCCAACCTGCTGATGGAGATGAACTGCGCCGACGACGCGCTGGCCGATTACGACCGCGCACTGGCATTGACGCGGGATTCGACGGTGCAGGCCCAGGTATTGAACAACCGCGGCGTGGCGCTCGCGTCGGTGCAGCGCCACGAGGACGCGCTGGCGAGCTATGACCGGGCGCTGGCACTGCGCCCCGTGTTTCCCGAGGCCCTCAACAACCGGGGCAGCGCGCTGTTCGACCTCCGCCGCTTCGGCGAGGCGCTCGACAGCTTCGACCGCGCGCTCGCGCTCGAGGCCGACTACGTCGACGCGCTCAACAATCGCGCCAACACGCTGCTGGCGCTCGGCCGCTTCGAGGAGGGGCTCGCCGGCTACGACCGCGTGCTGTCGCTCCGGCCCGGCTGGGCACCGGCGCTCGCCAACCGCGGCAATGCGCTGATGGAGCTCCGCCGCTTCGACGGTGCGGTCGCGGATTTCGCCCGCGCGCTCGCCGCCGATCCCGCCGTTGCGTACGGGCGCGGCAAGCTCCTCTACTTACGGCTCAACTGCTGCGACTGGAGCACGCTGCCGAAGGACATCGCGGTCATCGAATCTGACATCGCCGGAGGCCGGCGCGCGGCGACGCCGTTCGCGACGCTCGCGTTCTCCGACTCGCCCGCGGCGCAGCTTACGGCGGCGCGGGTTTACGCCGAAGAGAAGTGCCCACCGACCGTCAATCCGCTATGGCGCGGCAAAAGTATTCCCACGAGCGCATCCGCGTCGCCTACATCTCATGCGACTTCCGCGAGCACGCCGTCGGATACTGATGAGCGACCTGCTGGAGCGTCACGACCGTGCCCGCTTCGAGACGTTCGGGATCGCGCTGATCGACGAGCCCACATCGCCGACCCGCCGCATCGCCGCCGCCGTCGAGCACTTCGTCCCGGTGAACCGTCTGAGCGACCGCGACGCGGCTCGCCTCATCCGCGACCACGAGATCGACATCGCGGTCGACCTCTCTGGCTTCACCCAGGGAGCGCGGCCAGAAATTCTCGCCTTCCGTCCGGCGCCGGTGCAGGTCAACTGGTTCGGCTATCCCGGCACGATGGGCATGGATGCCATCGACTACATCATGGCCGATCGCGCGATCATTCCGGCGGAGCATGAGCGCTGGTTCGCCGAAAAGGTCATCTGCCTGCCGGACGCGTATCAGCCCAACGACTCGAAGCGCCCTGTGGTTGCCGAGCCACCCACCCGCGTTGCCGCGGGCTTGCCGGAATCGGGTTTCGTGTTCTGCTCGTTCAACCAGAATTTCAAGATTTTGCCCGCGATGTTCGACATCTGGATGCGGCTGCTCAAGGCGGTCGACGGCAGCGTATTATGGCTGCTCGATGCGCCCGAGGTCGCCAAGCGGAATCTCCGGCGCGAGGCCGAGGCGCGTGGGATCGCCGGCGAGCGCATCGTGTTCGCGCCGCGCGTCGACAGTGCTGCGCACGTCGCGCGCCATGCGCTCGCCGACCTGTTCCTCGACACGCTGCCCTACAACGCCCACGTCACCGCGAGCGACGCGCTGTGGGCCGCGCTGCCGATCCTCACCTGCCCCGGGGACACCTTCGCGGCGCGGGTCGGCGGTAGCCTCCTGGCCGCCGCGGGGATCCCGGAGATGGTGACCGACTCGCTCCCCGGATATGAGGCGCTGGCGCTCAGGCTCGCGCGGGAGCCTGGGGAACTCGCGATCATTCGCGCGAAGCTCGGCGCCAACCGCGCGACGTGCGCGCTGTTCGACACCGATCGGCTCCGCCGCCACATCGAGGCGGCCTACGAGATCATGTGGCGGCGAACGCAGACCGGGCTTTCGCCCCAAGCCTTCTCCGTGCCGCCGGTGGCGTGAGCGCTACTCGGTCGCCGCCCGGGCCTCCAGCGCACGCGCCTTGACGTCGGGCGACACCGACAGCGTCTCGTCGACGATCTTCTGAAGACCTTCGCCGTCGAGCGCGCCGAGATCGATTTTCCGCTTGTCCGCCTCGGCGATCACCTCGGGGTCCTTCATCATCTTCATGAAGGCAGTGCGCAGGGCCTTGGTGCGGTCGGCGGGAAGCGCCGGCGGCGCGAAGGTCGCGCGGCCCATGGCGTTGCCGTAGGCGAAGAACTTGAGCGCCTGGCGATCGGCGTCGGTCGAGCCGATCTCCGTCATCAGCGGCACGTTCGGCAGGTCGTCCGGCTTGTCGAGCGCGAACTGCAGGATGAGGTTGACCTTGTGGTCCTTGAGCCAGTCGGGATTGTCGACCTTCATCGACGCCCACGACTTGATGGAGCCCTCGACCTCGCCGCGCTCCATCGCGAGATTGACCTCCGTCGTGCCGCCGAAACCCGGAATCGGCTTGAATTTGGTGCCGGCGAGGATGTTGAGCTGTTTGAGATACGTGATGGTGGGCGATGTCGGGCCCGTGCCGCCCATGATGGTCTCGCGCGTCTGCGCGTCCTTGAACGTCTTCGTCTTCGAGGTGTTCCATGTGTACATCACCTCGACCACGGGGGCGGCGCGGCCGATGTAGGTGAACTTGCCGGCGTCGTACTGGATGCCCTTCGACTCCAGAACCTGCTCGATGGCGAGCGCCTGGGGCGGGCTGGCGATCGCGGTGCCGTCACGCGGCGCTACGTTGTAGAGCCAGTTCGTCATGGTGAGGCCGCCGGCGCCCGGCATGTTCTTCGGCACCAGCGTCGGGTTGCCGGGGATGTGCTTCCCCATGTACTGGGCGACGAAGCGGCCATAGAGATCGTAGCCGCCGCCCGGCACCGTGCTGATGTAGTAGGTGACTGTCTTGCCCTTGAAGAAGTCCTCGACCGCATCGGCCGAGGCGGACATGGGCAGGAGTACCGAGGCGCCAATGACGGCCGCGGCGAGCGTACGCGTGAGCATTACAGGCCTCCCGTATCGTTTTTCTGGCCCAGAGCGTTCAGACTGAAGCGCGGATCGGGCCGTTTGGCAAGCGGCCGATGCCGTCGACGCCGACTAGCCGCGGACCGTGTCGGTGAGCGAATCCATCGGCAGGCGGACGGTGACCCGAGTGCCTCGGGGCACATTGGGGATGATGGCGATCCGACCGAGATGAGCTTCGACGATCTCCCGGCACAGCGCGAGTCCAAGCCCCGTGCCTTCGACCGCTCCGGTATTGGAGGCTCGGTAGAAGGCCTCGAATACCCGCGGTAACTCGTCGGATGGAATGCCGATGCCGCCATCCATTATCGCGACCTCGATGAAGGACTCGGCGCGGCGGGCTTCGACCACGATCAGTTCGTCTGGAGGAGAATACTTGATGGCGTTCGTTAGCAGGTTCGAGAACAGCTGCCGCAGCAGTTGCGGATTGCCGGGAATGAGCCGCTCAGGCCACTCGCCGGAGACGATGATGGTCCGCTCGGGTGCCGCGATTTTCTGAACGTCGCATACATCCGCCACGAGTGTGGCGATCTCGACGCGAGACATCCGAGGCTTGACGATCGCGCCGCGATGCAGTGCTCCTTCCTGAAGCGAGGTCAGAAGCTCGTTGACGCGCCGGATCTCGGCCCGGATCGTCTCGAGCGATGCGACGGTCCGGGTGTCCCCACGTTCGCGGGCGCCGCGCCGCTCGTTCTGAGCGATGAGATCGACGGTCGTCAGCGGCGTTCTGAACTCGTGACACATGGTGGCGACGAGGTTGCGCAGCGCGTCGCGCGCGTTGCGTTCACGCGTGAGCGCGGCGGTCAGTTCGCGGGTCTGGTCGATCAGCTCGTCACGAGTCCGACGCAGGCTACGTTGGGTGGTTCGCAGGTAGCGCGCGGCGCGCCCGGTGGCGATCGCCACCGCGGTCAGCATGAGGAGAGCATAGGTCACCTCCGGGCGCTCGATAGCGAACGACTCCGGCGGATCGGCGAAGTAGTAGGCATAGGCGAGCGCCGACAGCACGCTGGCGAGGAGCAAATATGGCGTCCCGTAGCGAAAGCCGATCGCGATGATCGCCGCCATGTAAAAGGTGTAGATCGTGGTGTCGCCGATGAAGTAGTCGGCGCCGGCGGTGAGTAGGGTTGCGAGCGACACCGCACCGATGACGATCAGGAGGGCATCGATCGAGCTCCGCACGACTCCGGGGCGGCTCGTTGCGCGGAGGTCCCGCCGGAGGACGCCGAGGCGTCTGCCCCACGAGGCGAGCGTCCATTTGAGCGTCGTCGTGGCGTGACGCCGTGTTGATCCCGGGACGCGTGCATTCGGTCGGTGAAGATCACCGGATTCCCGGTTCATTTTTTTCTGCCCCCCGGCCTGTTGTTTTTGCCTGCGCCGGAGTGCAAGGTATTTCACACTTGCCAAGTTCAGCTTAATCCCATTCGCGCGAGCACCTGGGGCCGGAAACGGGGTGGACGGACAGTGGCGTCCCGTCCCGGCCGCGGAGTATCCTCCAGCGTGGAGGGTCGCCATGCATAAGGTCGAGATTCCGCAGTCGCTGGTGGATCGCGTTGTCGCGCGGCGCGGCCGCAGGCATTGCTTCGCGGACATGATCGCGCCGCGCACCGCGCTGCTGGTGGTCGATATGCAGAACGCCTTTCTGATGGAGGGGGTCGGCCACAACGTCATCGCACCGGCGCGCGACATCGTGCCCAACGTCAACCGGCTGGCGTCCGCCATGCGCCGGCTCGGCGGCACCGTGATCTGGATCCAGGCGACCGCGGACGAAAGCGTCGTCGCCGACTGGACGGTGATGCACGACGACATGATGACGCCCGAGGCTCGCGAGCGGCGGATCCGCTCGACCTGGCGTGGCAGTCCCGGCCACAAGCTGTGGTCGGAGCTCGACGTACGGCCGGGCGATCCGATCATCGAGAAGTCGCGCTACAGCGCCTTCATCCAGGGCTCGTCGGACATCGAGCAGGTGCTGCGCGATCGCGGCATCGACACGGTGATTGTCACCGGGACCGTCACCGGCGTGTGCTGCGAGTCGACCGCGCGGGACGCGATGATGCGGAACTTCCGCACGGTCATGATCACCGATGCGAACGCGGCGCGCACCGACGAGGAGCACAACGCGGCGCTGTGCGCCTTCTATCACACCTTCGGCGACGTCATGTCGACCGACGAGGCCATCGGCTATCTCACCGTCAATGCCGCGGCGGCCCGCGCCGCCGGCTGATCGACAACCAATAACAAGCAACCAGATAATCGAGGAGAGCTATGGCTTACACCAGTTGGCGCGGCGTGGTCGGATGCGTGAAACCGACCATGCGTCCGGGTTCGATCGAGGAGCTGATCCGCATCCTGCCCGATGGCATCGGCGTGCTGCCGCTGTTCCTCGACATCCAGGAGGGGACGACCGACGAATTCAAGCGCGCGGTCGATCCCTATGTGCCGATGATCGAGAAGCTCGCCTCGAAGAAGGTCGATCTCATCCACCCCGAAGGGGCGCCGCCGTTCATGTTCCTCGGCTACAAGGGCGAGGAGAAACTCCTCAAGAAGTGGGAGGACAAGTACGGCATCCCGATGTTCACCTCGGGCACCAACCACATCCGTGCCCTAAAGGCGCTGGGCGTCAAGCGCTTCGTCGGCGCGACCTACTTCACCGGCAAGATTAACGACCTGTTCGCGAAGTATTTCGAGGACGCGGGTTTCGACGTGTTGGCGATGGAGGGCGTCGACGTGCCATTCGACCAGGTCGGGCATCTGTCGTCGCACGAAGTCTACGCCCACGTGAAGAAGGCCTTCCTGAAGCACCGCAAGAAGGCCGAGGCGATCTACCTCCTAGGCTCCGGCTGGCGCGTGATGGAGGTCATCGACACGCTCGAGCAGGACACGGGCGTACCGGTGATCCACCCGGTCCCGGCGCGGTGCTGGGAAATCCAGCGACGACTGTCGATTCACCAGCCGGTGAAGGGGTACGGCCGCCTGCTTTCGGAGATGATCGCCGACTGATGAAACATCCGTATGCGTTCCGGGCCGCGGCGCTTGCTGCGGCCCTTTTTGTTCTTCCGTTCGCGGGCGCGCCGGACGCGTTGGCGGCCGATGCCCTGCACGATGCCTGCAACTCACTCTCGCTCCAGCTCGAGAACGATCTGACGCAGGATACCGATCGGCATTACACCCACGGCTCGAAACTGACGTGCACGCAGCCCGAGGGCAGCGTGCCCGAGTGGATGGATGTCGGGCTTTTCCCCGAGGGCGGCAAGCAGCGGCTGTCGTTCTCGCTTGGCCAGAACATCTACACGCCGAACGATTTAAAATCCTTCAATCCGCCGACCACCGATCGGCCTTATGCGGGGTGGCTGTACGCCGGCATCGGTATGACGTCCGATACCGGAACGTACTTCGACTCGCTGGAACTCGATCTCGGCATCATCGGGCCGCAGTCCTATGCGGAGGAGACCCAGCGACTTTTCCACGGCATTTCCTGGATCCATGCGCGTACCCCGCATCCGAACGGCTGGGGTTTCCAGCTGAAGAACGAGCCCGGAATCGTCGCAACCTACGATCACGTCTGGAGGGCGGTGTCGAAGCCGATGCCGCTCGGTCTCACCGCCGAGGTGTTGCCCCAGACCGGCGCTGCGCTCGGCAACGTCTTCACCTATGCGGAAGGCGGCGCGATGGTACGCCTCGGCCAGAACATCGCGCCCGACGACTACGGACCGCCGCTGATCCGTCCGTCTCCGCCAGGCTCGGCGCCAGCGCGCGCCGAGCGCTTCGGCTGGTACGTGTTCGTGGCGGCGCAGGAGCGGGCCGTCGGCCAGAACATCTTCCTCGACGGCAACACGTTCGCCCATAGCCGCTCGGTCGACAAAAACACCTGGGTCGGCGAATTGACGTGGGGCGTCGTGTTCACGTGGGACTGGGCGCGGCTCGCGCTGGTCGAGGTCAACCGCACCCGGGAATTCGAAGGGCAGGAGCATCCCGACGCCTATGGCGCGATGACGCTGGGCGTCCGGTTCTGACGTCCAGGATCTGCTGAATTCTAAAATCCGCTATCGGTGCTGACGCGCAGCTTGCGGCCGTAGAGCAGAGTGATGTTGATCCGACGGTCCTCGTAGGAGTCGCGGAAGTCAATCGCATCGGTCTCGTGGAACAGCGCTGAGTTGAAGACCACGGCGCGGTTGGCGCGATACGGCACCTTGATCGCCTTGGCGCCGGACTCCTTGAGGAAGTTGCGCACCCTCTGGCCGGCGACGTTGTACTCCTGGAACGGCCAGTCGGGCGGGCTTTCCTTGTCCCACAGGATAAGGCCGCCCGAGCCCGGATCGAGGTTGGCCTCGTCGGGCGTGATCCAGAAGTTCACGTTCACCGCTGCGAAGTCGGCATGTAGGGGGATGCCGCGGAGCGTGCTGTCGTACTTGATGCCCCAGGCAAGATAGAGGGGATGCGGTCCGAAGATGCGCGGCAGCCGCACGCGCAGTTCCTCGGTGAGCTGCAGCAGCAGAGGCGTTGCGAAGCCGTCGTACAAGAGCGAGCTCAGGTAGCCGGGCGCGAACGACTTCTTGAACACCGTCGCCTCGCGGCAGTAACGCCGCAGCGCCTCCAGGGCCTCGGGCGTCAACAGATCGTCGATGACGACGACCTCGGGCTTCACGCCGAAATAGGTTTCCTCGATCGCCGGCAGGTCGAGGTCGGGGTTGATCACCACCGGCAGACGCGGGCAGGGGCCGCCGTCGTAGACGATTTCGTGGAACGAGGGGCCGAGCGCTTCGCGATCCTCCGGCGACAGCCTGATGCCGTCGGCGCGCGGCCGGTCCTTGTGGAGCGTCCACAGCTCGGCGAGCTTGGCGCGCCACGGCTCGCGATCTTTGGGCAGCTTGCCGAGCTTTGCCAGATGCTCGGCCTGCTGATGCTCGTGCAGCAACCGGAACGGCATGATCACGTCGTTGTTGTCGAACCGGCGCCGCAACTCCTGCTGGAGCGCCGTCGCCGTCTTGAACTGCTGGAGCGAGGCGTCGGTGTTGTGCTCGTAGAGCTCGATCATGCCGAGGTTGAACGCCGCGTAGGCGTGCAGCGGGTCGAGCTCGAGGATGCGCTCCAGTTCGACACGCGCTTCAGGCAGGCGGTCGAGAACGATCAGCGCGATCGCGAGGTTGAAGCGGACTTCGACGGCGGATCCATCGAGTGCCAGCGCGCGCCGGAACACGTCGACGGCTTCGGCGGTGTGGCCGCACTCCGCCAGGGCCACGCCGAGCGATTCGACCATGTTCACCCGGTCGGGAGCGAGTTCGACGGCACGCCGGTATGCCGCCAGCGCCTTATTGAAGCGGCCGAGGTATTTGAGCGCGGTGGCGAGACCGATGTAGGGCTGCGCCTCGTCCGGCGCGACCTTGATCGCCCACCGGAACGGCGTTAACGCTTCTTCGTATCGGCCGACGCTGGCGAGCACGGTGCCGAGCGCCGCGTGCGGCGAAGGGTCGTCGGGGGTGAGCACGGCGATGCGGGCCAGAGCGTCGATCGCCTGCTCGTGGTTTCCGACTTCTTCGGCGGATTTGACGATTCCGCGCAACCGGCGCAACTCGGCGTCGATGGCGGCCTGCTGGTTTTCGATCATGGATGAAGGTCTGTGAGCGGTCGTTCCGAAGTCGAGGTCCTGGCCGCGCACCAGGCTGTCTGATTTGCGGCTAGTATACCCCGAACGCCTCGATGTCTCGCCAGTCCGTTCCGCCATGATCGTCACGCGATTCGCGCCGTCTCCCACCGGGCCGCTGCACCGCGGGCACGCATACGCTGCGCTGTTCGCGCATCAGGCCGCCCAAGGCGGTCGCTTTCTGCTGCGCATTGAGGACATCGACGCGGCGCGCAGCCGCCAGGCGTTCGAGGGAGAGATCGAGCTGGATTTGCGCTGGCTCGGCCTCGACTGGGAGCGGCCGGTGCGGCGCCAATCGGAACATCTCGCCGACTACCGCGCGGCGCTGGATCGCCTGTCCGAGGAGGGACTCGTCTACCCGTGCTTCTGCACGCGGCGCACGGTTGCGGCGGAGATCGCCGCAGCGGGAGCCGCGCCACACGGGCATGGAACGATCTATCCGGGGACCTGCCGGACGCTATCGGTCGAGGAGCGCAAGCAGCGCATCGGCGAGGGCGCGCCCTACGCCCTGCGCTTCAATTCGGGCATGGCCGCACGCCGCGCCGGGCCGCTGACGTTCACCGATGGCGCGCGCGAAACGATCGCCGTGGATGCCGAGGTGATGGGCGACGCCGTGATCGCGCGCAAGGACGTGCCGGCCAGCTATCAGCTCGCGGTGGTCGTCGATGACGCCGCTCAGGGCGTGACGCTGGTGACGCGTGGGGTCGACCTGTTCGAGGCGACGCACCTGCAGCGCCTGCTGCAGGTGGCGCTTGGACTGCCGGAGCCCCGCTACCACCACCACAGGCTGATCCTGAACGAGGCGGGCGAGCGGTTGTCGAAGCGAGACGGCGCCCAGGCGCTGGCGGCGTTGCGGGCGGCGGGAGTCACGCCCGCCGACGTGCGGGCGCAGCTCGGCTTTAAGGAGCGCTAGGCTCGCGCCTTCGCGCTCTCGACGCCTTCGCGGCCCAGGGCCGCGGTCTTCGGGAACACCAAGGACTTGATGACCACCGGCACCGCGCCCGACGAGGGCAGGAGGGCGCCGATGTCGATGAAGTCGAACTCCTTGAGCTCGACGCCGTCGATCGACACCACGGCATTGTCGAGCTTCAGCTCCTCGCGGACGTGGATGCCGAGGAGGCCGCCGATGTCACCGTCGCTGACCAGCACCAGCGGGTGCACTTTGCCGAGAACGCTCTTCAGACCCTCGGCGACGCCGCTCGCGAAGGCGTGCAGGCGCTGGAAGGTCGCCGAGCCCTGCCAGTTGAAACAGACCGCGACCGCGGTGTCGCCGTGGTCGAGGTCGAGGCGGCGCAGTGCGCTCTCGGTCTCGCGGGCGATCACCTTGGCGTCGAGTTGATCGGCGTCGGGGTCGAGCGCGAAGTTGGGCGCGATCACCGGGATATTGCGCAGCGGCAGGGTGTCGGCCGGCGAGACGAAGATCGTGCTGCCCGAGACCTGGATGGTGTACTGCGACGCGCCGATCACGGTGGCGCGGATGCCCTCGACCGGCTCCATCAGCTTGAGGCCCGAGGCATCGACATGGGCGCGGATCGCCGCGGCGAGATAGGGGCCGAGATCGCCGAAGTTGGACGTCTCGTAGCCGTAGACGAACTCGGAGACGCCGCCGGAGAAGGTGATGGCGTCGACCTTGCCCTGGAACTGCATGGCGGGCAGGCGGAGCAGAGCCTCGGTGTCGGCCGACAGCGGCTTGAGCGAAATCACCTCCATCAGGCGCGCCGCCATACGGTCGGCCATCGCCTTCATCGCGTCCTGGCTAAGCGGCTTGCCGAGCGCGAGGTCGACGCCCGCTTCCTTGGCGAAGCGGCGACCGGCCTCCTCGATGCGGGTGACGAGGCCGTCGCGGTTGAAGGCGACAAGGCGCGCGCCGACGTCGATCGCCGTCAGGTCGGCGACCTTGCCGTTGGAGCACACCGCGATCTTCGAGGTGCCACCGCCGATGTCGACGTTCATGACGGTCGCGCCGACCGCCTCGGAATTGCCGACGGCGCCGGAGCCGTACGCGGCCATCGTCGTCTCGAGGTTGTCCCCCGCCGAGACGGAGACGAACTTGCCGGCTTCCTTGGCGAACAGCTCGCCGATGGCGCGCGCGTTCTGGCGGCGCACGGCGACGCCGGTGAGGATCAGGGCGCCGGTGTCGATCTGGCTCGGGTCGATGCCAACCGCCTCGTACTGCTCGGCGATGAAACGGCCGAGCTTGTCGGAGTCGATGGTGTTCTCGTCGCGGTACGGTGTCAGCAGGATGTCCGACTCATAGAGAACCTCGCGGTTCTTGACCACGTAGCGGCTGTCGCGCTGCTCGAGCTCGAGGCGCGAGAAGACGAGGTGCGATGTCGACGAGCCGATGTCGACGCCGACGCTGGTGAGCTCGATTTCGTCTTCGTCGACGATGTGGCGGTTGGCATTGGAGAAGAAAACGCGCCCGCCCTCTTGCTCGGTCTTGGGGCCTTCCTCGGTCATCGTGGTCTCGCTCTACTACGGTCTCGAACAAACGACGGAGGGCGGGTTGCCCCGCCCTCCGATACTCACGTGGTGGATCGCGGTCAGTCCGCGAACGAGAAGGTCGAACCCTTCTCGTAGAACTTGTCTTCCATCCGGTTCTCGACGCCTTCTTTCTTGAGGGTCTCGTTGTACTCCTTACGGATGGCGGGATCCTCCATCCAGTAGGGAATCGCCGTGCCACCCTCGGTGATGTCGATGGCACCGTAGTCGGTGTGCGGCGAGCCCGGCGCGCCCGGCTCCTTGCCCGGCGCGTTGGGGCCGAACCACGCCGTGAGGCGGAACGGCTCCTTCGAGACGCCGAAGTGCTGATGGTACCAGCGCAGGCCGCCCGGAGCGGCCGTCACCATGCCGACCGGCTCGTAGTCGAGTCGGCGGACCTGGTCGGCCTTGCCGTCCTTCCACGGATTCGGGCCGAGTTGCTCGGGCCAGCTGTAGGTGTAGCCCTTGCCCTTGATGCAGATCAGGACCGCCGCCGAAGTGTGGGCGTGGGCCTTCGAGTAGCGGCCGTTCTCGTGCTGACCGATCCACAGATAGAACGAGTTGTCGGTCATGTACGGCTCGATGCGGCGGTAGCCGGGCGAGCGGCGATTGTCGAGCGGCAGCTCGCAGTTCACGACGTCCGGGAACAGGTTCGAGCGGCGCATGGCGAGGCCGCGCACCGGATCCGGCTCGATGTCGTCCTTCGGCTTGAAGAAGTCGTCGGCGCCGTTGAAACGGTCGCGGAACACGTACGGGCTGTTGAACACAGCGTCGGTGCTGTTCAGCAGGTTGATCAGGTTCGGCGCCGTGGTGCCGCACAGGAGCAGTGCGGGCGACGAGGTCGCGTTGACGATGCGGTGGTAGGCGTTCACGGGAATCGAGAACAGCGAGCCCTTCTGCCACTCGAAGACGTGGCGCTTCTTGTCGCCCTCCTGCCAGACCTCGGTGGTGCCGCGGCCTTCGACGACGAGGCAGATCTTCTCGTAGAGGTGCTTCTCGACGTTGAGCGCGCCGGCGCCCGGCACCTCTACGATGTAGGAGCCCCACTTGCCCTCGGTGCCGTAGAGCTGGATGTAGCTGCCCTTGCCGCCGAGGCGCTTCCACGGCTTGGTCGGCAGGTTCTGGACCTTGCTGATGCCGATGTCGCGGAACACGGGAATCTCTTCCGAGTCCATGAACAGGTCGTAGGCGGACTTGGGACGGGCGAACTTCCCGTAGCCGGCCTTCTTGTCGGCACTTGGCTCGTGCCAGTGGGTTTCGGTGGCCGTATCGTGCGGCATCGTGCTTCTCCTAGAAAAGGCGGCGCGGCGCACCCGGTTCGGTCCGGGGCTTCGTGCGCGCGACGCGAGGCTGTGCCTCGGACAGCGTGTGGCGGAGGGGCGCTACCGTAATGCCGCCCCTGAACGAAGACAACGGGGCCGAACACAACACGGGGCGGCCCGGCAGCGCCGGGGTCACGCGGGTGCGATAAGCCCGTACCCTAACCCCGCAGACCCATATCAATCCAATGCATTCGGACGCTGAAATGATATCTTCAGCGCATAAGGATATCGCCATGGATCGCCCGACTGACAGCCGATCACCGCGCCCGAGCGGCCTGGGCGCCGATGCCGTGTCTCCGCGCAAGCCGCTCGACTGGCGGCAGCTCGAATGCTTCCGCGTCGCCGGACGGCTGCAGCACGTCACCCGCGCGGCACAGCAACTCGGCACCAGCCAGCCGGCGTTGAGCCGGGCGCTGGCGCGGCTCGAGGCCGAACTTGGCATCCCGTTATTCGAGCGGGTTGGTCGGTCGATCCGGCTCACGCGCCACGGCGAGATGTTCCTGAAGCGGGTCGAGGGCGCGTTCCAGCAGATCGAGGAGGGGCGGCTCGAGCTCGCCGATCTCGCGACGCCCGGGCGCGGCACCGTGGCTCTCGGGTTCTTGCGCTCGCTCGGCGCCAAGTACGTGCCGGAGGTTGTTCGCCGCTTCGGCGCGGTGCATCCCGAGGTGCGCTTCACCTTCACGCCCAACAACAGCCAGGAGCTCGAGGCGTTGCTCGATCGCGGCCACCTCGATCTCGCGTTCACGACGGTACCTGTGACGAGCCCGAAGCTTGCGTGGGCGCGCGTGACCGATCAGGAGATGGTGCTGCTGGTGCCGGAGAATCATCGCCTCGCGCGGCGGCGGCAGGTCACGCTGCGCGAGGTTCAACACGAACCGTTCGTCACCTTCAAACGCGGGCACGCGTTTCGGCGCCTGACGGAGGGCTTGTGCGAGGAGGCGGGCTTCGTGCCCTCGATCACCTTTGAGGGCGACGATTCGAGCAGCATCCCGGGATTCGTTGCCGCCGGATTCGGGGTTGCGATCGCCTCTGCCGAGAGCGGTGGCTTCAAGGGTGTGGTCGGACTGAGGATCACCCAGCCGACGGCAAAGCGTGCGATCGGTCTCGCGTGGGCGCGGGACCGCTACCTGCCCGCAGGGGCGCGGACCTTCCGCGACTTCGCGGTGGCGGAGACTCCGCGCCGGCGGGACTGATTGCGCGGTTTTGCCCGCGCATAGCAAATACGCCCGGCACGTGGTGCCGGGCGTATCGCCGTCGAGTTCTTTGCGTCAGTCGTTGTCGAGCGTTTCGCGGACCTTGTCCTTCGCGCCGCCGACGGCATTCTCGACCTTGCCCTTGGCCTGATCCAGCTTGCCTTCGGATTTCAGCTTCTCATCGCCAGTGAGCTTTCCGGCGCCCTCCTTGATCTTGCCTTTCATCTGGTCGCCGGCACCTTTGATGCGATCATGATCCATGTGCGCTCTCCTATTGCGGTGATAACCAACCAACGCGAGCAGGCGGCGCTTGTTCCGGTCCGATGATCACGGGGCCACGACATCGCTCGAGAAAAAAAGCGTGCACTCCAGGGAACAAAAAAAGGGAGCGCCGCGGCGCTCCCTTTGTCGTTTAATGCAGAGTGTGAATGTCGATCAGGGGCCGGCGTTGGCGAATTCCGGCTCCTCGGCATCCGCGTTCGCCGGATCGTAGATCGACGGCGGCATGCGCGTCTCGGCGCCGTTCTTGCGCAGCGTCTCCTCGAACTCCTTGCGCAGGTACGGATCCTCCATCCAGTACGGGACCGCGCTGCCGCCCCGACCGATGTCGATCGCGCCGTAGTCCTTGAGGTCCTCGCCGGGAATGCCGGCCTTGCGCGAACGCTGGTTGTTGGGCCCGAACCACGCGGTGAGACGCAGCGGCTCCTTCGACACGCCGAAGTGCTGGTGGAACCAGTCGCCCGACATCGGTGCGGCGGTGACCATGCCGACCGGCTCGTACTCCTGCCGCTTCACGAACGCGGCCTTGCCGTCCTTCCACGGCGTTGGCCCATGCTCCGCCGGCCAGGTGTAGGTGTAGCCCTTGCCCTTGACGCAGATCAGGACGGCGGCCGAGGCGTGCGCGTGCGCCTTTGAGTAGCGGCCGGTCTCGTGCTGGCCGATCCACATGTAGAAGCGGTTGCCGGCCATCGACGGCTCCATGCGGCGGTAGCCCGGCGACCGGCGGTTGTCGAGCGGCAGCTCGCAGTTGACGATGTCGGCGATCAGGTTGGTCTTCTTCATCGCCAGTCCGCGCACCGGGTCCGGCGCGATGTCGTCGTTCGGCTTGAAGTAGTCCTCGGCGCCCGTGTAGCGGTCGGTGAAGTTGTACGGGGCGTTGTAGACGAAGTGCGCGTTGTTGAAGAGGTTCATCACGTTCGGCGCCGACGTGCCGCCGAGCAGAAGCGCGGGCGAGTTCGTCGCGTTGACGATGCGATGCCAGGCGTTGACCGGAATTGAGAACATCGAGCCCTGCTGCCATTCGAACGTCTGGCGCTTGGTCGAGCCCTCCTGCCACACCTCGACGGTGCCGCGGCCTTCGACGACCAGGTACTGCTCTTCGTAAAGATGGCGCTCGGCATTGAGCGCGCCGGCCGCCGGCACTTCGACGACGTAGGAACCCCACAGGCCTTCGGTTCCGTAGAGCTGGATGTACGTTCCTTTGCCGCCCATGCGCTTCCACGGCTTCGTCGGCAGGTCCTGGACGCGGTGCACGCCGATGCCGCGATAGACGGGAATGCCCTCCGCCTCCATGAACTGGTCATAGGGCATCGGCGGACGCTTGAAAGCGCCGAAGCCCGCCTTCTGGTTCGCGGACGGCTCGTGCCAATGGCTTCCTTGCTCGGCTGCGTCGTGCGGCATCGGTGTCTCCCCTGATCGATGATTTGTGGCTGGGGAATTTAGGACGCGTAGCGCGCGCCGTCAAAAACCGCAAAACGGGGCCGGCGTCTGCGGAGCGCCGCGCCGGCGAGCATTCCCCGAGTGAAATGCCACTCGCGCAATCGAAATCGCTTGATAATCTTCGCGCGAGTTGGGGGCGTTACTCAGAGCTTGATGGTGGATCTCAACACCAAAATTCTCATTCTCCGCGATGCGATCTACGGTCGGCACGCGGTGCGCTTTAGCGTTTCGTCCTTGGGACGGAGCTTGTGTCCGCACGCGCTCGGCACCACCCGCCGGGGCGTTTGGCGGGTCCTCGGCTGGCAATTCGACGGCGAATCGGACGGCGGCGCGATCCCCGACTGGCGATGTTTCGACCTCGGCGACATCGCGTCCGAGATCGAAAGCAGCGTGGGGCCCTGGCATCGCGGCTGGCGCGTGCGCGGCGCTCAGCAGACGTGGATCGAGTTCATCTACGCGGAGGTTGATCCGGCGTTCGGAGCTCAAATCCGGGATACTTCTCTGCTGCGTATTCGAGCGCCCGCTCTCTCGCTCGAGGTCCCGAAAAAACGGTGAGGTAGGCGTCACAGCCGCCGTCCGCGTCGAAGCTCTCGACGACCCAGTCGTCCTGCGCGACGTATCCCTGATAGACGGTGGCGAAGGCGGCGACACGCCGGAGCGATCCGGTGTCGCCGAGCATTGCCTTGGCTTCCTGCGCGTTGCGCCGTTGATGGTTCATGGTGATCAAACGTTGTCGGTCGCCGCGGCGTTCCGCACGGGTCGTACCACCCACCTTCGGGGATTGGACACCATCCCGCGCCGCGCCGCTGCGGATGCCGCGTGGATTTTTTGTTGCCGTGCCGTGGAAAGGGACAGGAACGTGTCACCGCGGGTTGCGTTGGCAAATGACCCGGCCGCGAATGTCAGCCCGGTGCGCGCCGTCACAGGAAGAAGCGGAGAATAGAGATGGCCGACGTCAGTCCGATGATCGCGATTATCCGCGACGCCATTCTCAAGCGACAGCAACTGTCCTTCGTCGCGTCCGAGCGCCGGCGCGAGCTATGCCCGCACGTCCTCGGCACGCGCCAGGGCGTCTGGCACGTCTATGGATGGCAGTTCGGCGGCGACAGCAGGGAAGGCGACATCCCGGACTGGCGTTGCATCGACCTCAACTCCATCACGTCCCATATCCTGGCCCGCGACGGCGAGTGGCATAGGGGATGGCGTCCGACGCACGCGATGCAGACGTGCATCGACGTCATTCATGCAGAGGTTGATCCCGCATACGGACCTCGACCCCGGAATACTTCTCTCCTGCGTATTCGAGGGCACGCTCTTTCGCTTGAGGTCCCACGAAAACGGTGACGTAGATGCCGCCGTCGCCGTGCGAATCCAGCGCCTCGACGACCCAGTCGTCCTCGTTGACATAGCCCCGATAGACGACCGCGAACGCCGTGACCCGGCCGACCGTGCCGATGTCGCCAAGGATGGCCTTGGCCTCCTTCGCCTTGCGTCGCAGTTCGCTCTTGCTCATGTCCAAAGAACGCTTGGTCATTTCAGGCCGTTCCTGTCAGGGGCCGTGTGGAGCACGTGACTCCAGTCATGAGACTTCGACAATTTGGCGGCGCGATCTTGTGCGCACTGTGGCGACTATCTACAGTGGCCTGCAACTAGTGCTAAAAAACGAGGCGCGGGGAGGCCATATCAATGTCCCGTAGCATCGCGTGGGGAGTGGCGCTGGCCCTTCTGGCGCTCGGTAGCGCACCGGCGGCGCGCGGCGACGCGGTCTCCGATTTTTACAAAGACAAGCAACTCAAACTGGTCGTCGGCTACGGCACCGGCGGCGGCTACGACGTCTACGCACGGCAGCTTGCCCGTTACCTCGGCAAGTACGTTCCCGGAGCGCCGGCGGTCATCGTGCAGAACATGCCCGGCGCCGGCAGCCTGCGCGCTGCGAACTTCATCTACTCGGTGGCACCGAAGGACGGCACGACCCTCGGCACCTTCTCGCGCAACATGCCGCTCATGGGGCTGGTTGGGAAGAACGAGAACGTTCAGTACGACCCGCGGCGCTTCACCTGGCTCGGCTCGTCGTCGAGCTACGCCAACGATGCCTACGTAATGTTCGTGCGGGCCGATACGCCGTTCCGCAGCATCGAGGACCTTCGCAAGACGAACGAACGTCCGCTGGTGCTCGGAGGCACCGCCGAAGGGGCGACCGGCAACGACGTGCCGGTGATCCTGCGCGACGCCCTCGGCCTCAATCTCAAGATGATCACCGGCTATCCCGACGGCAACGCGATCTTCCTTGCGGTCGATCGCAAGGAGGTCGACGGACGTACGGTCGGGATGTCGGCGGTGCAGTCGTCCCATGCCGAATGGCTGAAGCCGGGCGTGATGCGGATGCTCGTCCAGTTCGGGCGCGCGACCCGGCTGCCGTCGCTCGCCGACGTGCCCACTGCGCGTGAGCTCGCGACCACAGAGACCAACCGCGCGCTGATTGAACTCGCCGAATTGCCGTACAGCCTGGCGCGACCCTATGCGGCGCCACCGGGAATTCCGCCGGAACGCGCGAAGGCGTTGCAGGACGCTTTCCTTGCGGCGCATCGCGACCCGCAGTACCTCGATGAGGCGGCGAAGCTGAAGATCGACGTGAGCCCGATCGACGGTGCTGCCGTCCTCGCCGCACTCGACCGTATCGCCGACGCGCCGCCCGACGTGCTCGCTTACATCGGCAAGCTGCTGGCATCGGCGAAGGAGTAATAACTTTATATTTCTGTAGTCAGCTAGGTAATTACAGTTTTAAATTGACAAAAAGCGCGCGGAGGAGCAGAGTGGGCTTCATCCGTCGGCCTGCGCCGACGACGTGAGGCCAATATGCCGCGCATCGTCCTCGATATCCGCACCACTGCCGCGCTGAGCCACGCCGTCTACGGTCGCGCTGCGCCTGCCTGTCGCTCCTGCCTCTGTTGACGTGAGATCCACACGGCTTTCAGGGCCGTGAGACTCCGTCCTGTCACGACATTTCGGCATACGCATGCGCGTGAATGCGCAGGAGCACACCATGTCCACTTTCACCGATCATGATCCCACTGCCGTCGCCAATGACAACCAGGGCGGCGATGCCTTCATCATCGAAACCGGCGGGATCGCCGCCGGCATCGTTGTGCGCGAGGGGCGGCGCTACCGCTTCTATTCGGCGCACGCCGATTTCAGGTCGCTCGACGGCCAGCCCTACGCGACGGCGCGCGCGGCACAGAAGGCCGCGGATCTCCTTCGGGGGACGATCGACCGCAAGGCCGAGGCGCGTTCCAATCGCTGGGCGGTGCTGACGCTGTAGCCTCGGTTCGGCACAGGCTAAGACCCGGCGGGTGATCCCGCCCGGTCTTCATTTCGGGTGTAAGCTCGGCCGCGAATCCTTGCCTCCGATGACCGAACCGCAAACCCTTTCGGCGCCGCATTTCGATGCGCCGTTCCGCGACCGCCTCGCCGAGCTGATCCGCTGGCGGCGAGACGTGCGACGTTTTCGCCGCGACCCGCTGCCCGAAGATGCGCTCGAGCGCCTGATCGCGCTCGCGACCCGGGCGCCGTCGGTCGGCTACAGCCAACCCTGGCGATGGGTTCGCGTCGTCACGCCGGAACGGCGCGCGGCCGTCGCCGAGAGCTTCGCGCGCTGCAACGCGGACGCGCTCGGCGGCTATCGCGGCGAGCGCGCCCGCCTCTACGCGAGCCTGAAGCTCTCCGGGATGGATGAGGCGCCAGAGCACCTCGCGGTGTTCTCGGAGGAGGAGCCGGCTGGCCATGGTCTCGGCCGGACGACCATGCCGGAGACGTTGGCTTACTCGGCGGTCATGGCGATTCACACGCTCTGGCTTGCCGCGCGTGCCGAGGGCATCGGGCTCGGCTGGGTGTCGATTCTCGACCCCGAAACGATCGTGCGCTCACTCGAGACGCCTCCGACCTGGCGCTTCATCGCCTATCTCTGCCTCGGCTATCCTTCGGAGGACAATTCCGCACCCGAGCTCGCCCGTCGCGGCTGGGAACATGCCGATCCGCGCGCCACGACCATTCATCTGCGCTGAGATCACGCGGACGGCCACCGTTGCGACCTGCTCCTGATTTCAGTGTATCTTCTGCTGCAAAAGAACAGGGGGCTCGAGTGAAGTACGCGGTTGTCATAGCGGCACTGGCTCTTGCAGTGGCCACGTCGGCGCAGGCGCAGAGCGGCGCCGGTGACGCCTTCAAGGGCAAGGAAGTCCGGATCGTCGTGGGGTACGCCACAGGCGGCGGCTATGACAATTACGCTCGCATCGTTGGGCCGTTTCTCGGCAAGCACATTCCCGGCAATCCGACGGTCGTGGTGCAGAACATGCCCGGCGGCGACGGACTCGCGGTGGCCAACTACATGGCGCAGCGCGCACCGCGCGACGGCACGGCGATCGCGCTTACCAATCGCAATCTCGCCGTCGCTCCGCTGCTCGGCATGATCGAGCCGGCGAACGTCCAGTACGATCCAAAGCAGTTCGTGTGGCTCGCCAACCTCAATTCGGAGGTCAGCGTCCTCATCGTCCGCTCCGATGTCGGAGTGAAGACGCTCGACGATGTGCGCTCGCATCAGGTCGTGGTCGGCGCGACGGGCCTCACCGCCAACAACGCCGTCTATCCGTACGTCGCCAACAACGTGCTCGGCACGAAGTTCAAGGTCGTCAGCGGGTATCCGGGAACGAGCCATCTCCTGCTCGCGCTCGAGCGCAAGGAGGTCGACGGCATCGGCGGGCTCGCCTGGTCGAGCCTCAAGGTGCAGCGGCCCGACTGGATCGACAAACGCACGATCGTGCCGGTGCTCCAACTCGGCCTGAGCAAGGTGCCCGAGCTCACGAACGTGCCGCTGATCCTCGATCTTGCGGCGTCGGACAGGGATCGTCGCGCGCTCGAGCTGGTGTTTGCGCCTGAGGAGCTGGGGCGCCCGTTCTTCGCTGCGCCGCAGACTCCCAACGCGACCGCGCGGGCGCTGCGCGCGGCCTTCGCGGCTGCGGTCGCCGACGAAGGGTTCAAGGCTGCCGCCGAAAAGGCGCAACTCGAAGTGTCGTTCATGGACGGTGCCAAGCTGGATGGCATCGTCCAGCGTCTCAACGGCGCATCGCCCGATGTCGTCGACCTCGCCAAGCGCGTGATGCAGCGCGGGCGAACGGAAGTCGAAGAACGCTAATTATCTACAGGGTTACAGGAGCGCACGCATGACGCTGATCATCAGCAACGCCGACGTCGAGAAGGTCCTGACGATGAAGGACACCATCGCCGCGTTGGAGGAATCCTATCGCAAGATCGCGACCGAAGAGGCCGTGTGCCGGCCGCGCATTGACATCCAGATCCCGACCAAGGATCCGAAGAAGGTCTACCAGTGGGGGACGATGGAAGGCGGCGCGATCGGCAACTACTTCGCTATCCGCATGAAGTCAGATGTCATCTACGAGCAGGAGTACAACGGCGCGATCACGCAGGAGAAATACTGCACCAAGCCGGGTCTCTACTGCGGCTTGATCCTGCTGGTGTCGACCGAGAACGGCGAGCCCGTCGCAATCCTCAACGACGGCGTGCTGCAGCACATGCGGGTCGGCGCCGACGGCGGCATCGGCGTCAAGTACATGTCGCGCGAGGATTCGCACGTCGTCGGCATCCTGGGCTCCGGCGGAATGGCGCGCAGCCACATGGATGCCTTCATGGAGGTGCGCGACATCAAGAAAATCCAGGTCTACAGCCCGACACCCGCCAATCGTGAGCGTTTCGCCTCGGAAATGCGCGAGAAATATGGAGTCGAGGCGAAGGTCTGTGACACCCCGCGCGACGTCTACAAGGGGGCCGACATCGTCGCCGGCCTCACCGATTCCGCTGTGCCGGTGCTCAACGGCGAGTGGATCGAGAAGGGGACGCACGTCATCAACGTCGGTGCCGGCGGCGCGCCCGATGAGGCGACGATGAAGAAGATCGACGTCTATTTCCGATTCGGCAACGCGCCGGCGCCGTGGGGCATCCCGGAGATGGCGCTGTCCGACGAGTACGTGACCTACGCGGCGCGGCCCAACTACAACTCGAACTTCAAGCTCAAGCGCGCCGGCAAGCGCGGCCACAGCGAGGTCGCCTCGGACCGCATGGTGCTGTTCAAGGACATCGTCTCGGGCTCGAACCGCGGCCGCACCGCGCGCGACCAGATCACGTACTCGGAGCGCGGCAACCTGCAGGGCGCGCAGTTCTACGCCGTCGCCGGCGTCGCCTACGAGAAGGCGAAGGCCAAGGGCCTCGGCTACAACCTGCCGACGGAGCTCTTGCTGCAGGACATCAGGGACTAGGGTCGAGCCTCCTCACAGGAGTACTCTCCATGCGAGGGGGCTCGCCATGCGAACCATCGTCGCGGTGGCGTTTGCGCTGGCGCTGTCAGGCGAGTGTGCCGCGGCGCAGCAGAGCATCACGTTCCGTGGGAGCGGGGGTATCCCGCTCGCCGGCACGCTGACGTTGCCGACGTCGGTCCGGCCGGACGCGGGCTTTCCGGCCGTTCTGCTCATTCAGGGCAGCGGCCCGACCGATCGTGACGGCAACCAGCGGCCGGCGATCGTCACCGACTTGGAGCAGCAGGTCGCGGAACTGCTCGCTGCCGAGGGCGTCGCGTCCTTGCGCTACGACAAGCGCGGGATGCACGAAAATCGGCCTACCTTGCCAAAAAACCGGGACGAATGGCCGGCCTTCTTCTCCTGGTCGGCCTTTCTGCAGGACGCTGACTCGGCGCTTCGCTTTCTTGCGGAACAACCAAAAATTGATCGCCAGCGCATCGGCATTTTTGGACATAGCGAAGGCGGGCTCATCGCGCTCGCGCTTGAGGCATCGGAAGGCCCGCGAGCAAAGGCAGTCGTGATCGCCAGTACGGCGGCGCGGCCCCTTGACCAACTCATTCATGAGCAGCTCGCTCGACAGCTTGAAGGCGCGAGCGCAAGCCAGCGCGACGCCTTGTTGGCCGTCGACTTGACGATTCAGCGGCGCATCCGATCCAATGGAACCGTTCCGCAAGACGTTCCCGGCGCTCTCACCGCACTCTATCGCGCGGACACGGCGCCGTTCCTGAAGGCGGTATTCGAATTGGATCCGGTCGCTCTGGCGATGCGGACGGTCAGCCCCATTCTCGCCATCTATGGCGGCGCCGACGTGCAGGTCTCGGCGACGCGCGACGCGCCGCTGATGGCCTCGGCGCTCGCGGGACGGAACGACGGGAGCAAGAGCATCGTTGTGCCGAACGTCAGCCACAACCTGAAATCGGTCACGAAGGCGGGTGACCCCGGATTTGCGGGTCCGCTCTATGAAACGGTAAAGCGGGAACTCGTGACCTGGCTGCGAAGCGCGCTCTAGGCGCTATCGCGCGAGCGGCGCCGACTGGATGCCGCTGCCGCGCGGCGCAGGCGCGCTGTACGTGCCGGTGATGTAGCCGCCAGCGCCGTTGGCCGACGGCGCGACGGTGATCTCAATCTCGGAACCGCCCAGCGTCGTTCCGGTGATCTGCACCGAGGCGACGCGATCGCCGCGCGTGTAGGTCATCGACGACGTCGCGCCGCGCACCACCGCGACCGGCTGCCAGTTAAATCGCGGCATGCCGTTGGCGTAGAAGTCGAAGGATTCTGCGGCCGAATTCGACGAGCGGAAGACCAGCCGGCCGAGCCACGATTCCTTGGGACCGAGGATGAGCGAGCGATCGATATTCATGCGTGCGCTTGCCGGAATCGGCACGTCGGAAAAGTCGGCGAACGACGGCTGCAGGGCCTCGTTGGGCTCGCCTTTCGAAGACGGCGTGAGAGTGGTGCCGCTGCAGCCGATCAGCGCCAGCGCCGTGACGACGATGGCGGCGGACAGCGCGGAGGTCTTGCGGCGGGAAGAGGCGGGGCCCAACTGGGGCGGTGCTGTGGGGGCGTCTTGGACGAAATCGCGTACGGAACAACGGCTGCAATATGCGTTGCAGCCAGGATCTTCGAACCCCATATCCACCCTCGACCCCGTTGTTTCTACGGGTTTCTTGGTCACGGCGCAGGCGACGTTTTTTGCGCCGAATGGCGCGAGACTATTCTAGACTTCCTTAACGCGTCATCCTATATTGATCAGACGTACCCGGCACCCAGTTCGGGACCGGTCGGGGACGCTCCTGACAACCCTCACTCACTGCGACATCAGCCCTGCTTTGGGCGCTGTCGCGTCGCCGGCGAAGGCCGTCGAAGGTGAGGTTTCGGCCTGATGGCGAGTGACTTAAGTCGCTCGCAGAAAACTCTGAAAAGAGTTTGACAGGTCCGGGACCGAGGCTTATAAGCCGCGTCCTGCCGCACGGACCGGCACCTACGGCGAAAGCCAAAGGCCAGTCCCTGCGGCATAAAATTGAGTGCCAGACGATTTGGTGCTCGGCTGTTTGACATTGTGAAAACGGAAGGGATGCGCAGGCGGCGGTGTGTCGCAATCGCGATACGCCGAAGCAAGCGCATCTAGTTCGATCATCGGTTCATCGACCGATGATAAACATGCG
>Ga0310811_10001271_pt1 | contig 32171 bp, 27 predicted proteins | sample YCmetagenome_FD_207642 | JGI IMG/M metagenome (GOLD analysis project Ga0310811, IMG submission 207642) | Soil microbial communities from experimental microcosm in Duke University, North Carolina, United States - YC | ecosystem: Engineered > Artificial ecosystem > Soil microcosm > Unclassified ...
TTGCTGCTGGATCTCGCGCGCGTGCAGGAGGGCGAGGCGCCGATGGAACCGGCCGCCTTCATCCGTCGGGTGGTCAGCGCCATCACCGCCGGAAAGACGGCGTCCTGATGCGCCCGATCGACTGTCTGTTCGACCTCGGCGCCGCGCGCGCCGAGGGACGCATCCTGCATCGCCTGCATGCCATTTCCGCTGCGGATCTATCTTCCTTTCTCGAGCGGCTGCCGGAGCCGCAACGGACATTTCTCTCCTTCACCGGCTTCACCGCCAAATCCGGCAGCATCGCCTTGCTGCCGCCAGCGGCGGATGGCGGGATGGAGGCGGTGCTCGGCCTCGGCACCGACGAAAGCCACGCGCCCTTCGGCGCCCTGCCCTACGGTCTGCCGGCGGAGACGGATTGGCAGCTGGTGACACCCGGTATTGATGCCGCGCGGGCCACGCTGGGTTTCTGCCTCGGCGCCTACCGCTTCAGCGAGCTGAAACCTGCAACGTCCGGCCCCGCACGCCTCGCCCGCGTTCCAGGCGTCGAGAATGCCGTTGACCAGGCATGGTCGATCTGGATGGGACGTGACTTGATCAACCGTCCCGCCAACCTTCTGGGGCCGGAGGAACTCGCCGCCGCCGTCGTCACGCTCGCGGAGCGTTTCTCGGCCAGTGCCGAGATTGTGGAGGGAGAGCGGCTTGCCGCGAACTATCCGACGATCGCGGCGGTCGGTCGCGGTTCGGACCGGACGCCGCGAGTCGCCATCCTGCGCTGGGCCGGACCGGGAACGACCGAGGCGACACCGCTCATCTCTCTCTGCGGCAAGGGCGTGTGCTTCGATTCGGGTGGCTACGACCTGAAACCCTCCTCCGGCATGCTGCGCATGAAGAAGGACATGGGCGGTGCGGCGGCGATGATGGCCCTTGCCGCCCAGATCATGGCGGCCGGACTGCCCGTCCGTCTCGTGCTGCGGGTCGGCTGTGTCGAGAACAGCGTCTCGGGCCATGCCATGCGGCCGCTCGACGTCATCCGCACCCGCAGTGGCAAGACCGTTGAAATCGGCAACACCGATGCCGAGGGACGGCTCGTGCTCTGCGACCTGCTGGATGAGGCGGTCGAGGAGGCTCCGGAATTGCTGATCGACGCCGCGACCCTGACCGGCGCGGCCCGAGTCGCCCTGGGCCCTGAACTGCCGGCTTTGTTCTCGAACAGCGACCCTTGGTCGGACGCGGTGGTGGCTGCAGGACAAGCCGTCCACGATCCGGTTTGGCGGCTGCCTCTCTGGCCCGGCTACGACGGGTGGCTGGACAGCCCGATCGCCGATATGAATAACGTATCGAGCAATGGTTTCGCGGGCGCGATTACTGCAGCCCTATTTTTGCAACGATTTGTTACTCTGTCGCAAAATTGGCTTCACATCGACCTCTATGCCTGGAATGATAAATCCCGGCCGGCGGCACCTGAAGGTGGCGAAGTTCAAACTGTACGCAGTTTGTTTCGGGCGTTGCAGGACCGATATAACTCCACGGCATGACCGATATAATTGCCCATCGTGACGATTTGTTACCATTTCTCCCCTACATGTGATCCTGCTCTCGCAATAATAGTTGCAAAAGAATTTTGACGGTTACCCGGACGTGTCCACCCACCGTATTTTCGATACGGTTCATGGAATCGCTCTCAAGCCGCCGCATCCGAAAATCCGTGGCGAAGAACCGCCGCTGGATCGTGACATGCTGATTTGAATAGAAAGGATAGTGCCGCATGGCCTCCGCAGCCGCCTCCGACCAACTGGTCGGCGTTCTTCGGGACACGATCGTCGCCCTCGTCCGGCGTGACGGACCCGACCTCTCCGCCCGCCAGCTTGGCGTGTTCCTGACCTGCTATCTGAGCGACAAGGCCCATACGGTGCGCGGCCTGGCCGCCGACCTCGACGTTTCGAAGCCGGCCATCACCCGCGCGCTCGACCGCCTGTCGGAATTCGAACTCGTCCGCCGCAAGATCGACCCGGCCGACCGCCGCAGCGTTCTCGTGCAGCGCACCCTGAAGGGCTCCTCTTTCCTGCGGGAAATGCGCTCGATGATGACGGAAGCGGCCGCCGGCAAGCTTCTCGTGGTCGGCGAGACAAGCGGCCGCCGCGCCGCCGGGTAATCGGCCAAGCAGGTCCGGCGATACCGCCAGAGACGGCCAGGAGGCGCTGAGCCTCCTGCCGCTTGAGCTGCGGGTCGCGTCTCGTGCAGACCTCCTCTGCCGCATGCTTTTTCCTCCGGAAAACCCTCACCGGGGGTTCACAGGAGGGGTAAGGCCCGCTATATGCCCCTCCCACGGAGGGCGCATAGCTCAGTTGGTAGAGCAGCTGACTCTTAATCAGCGGGTCCAAGGTTCGAGTCCTTGTGCGCCCACCACGTCTTCTCAATGATTTACGTGGTTTCCCGTTGCGAGTGCAACGAACCTCCGTCCTTCCAGCCACCGCCCTAGCGACGACAGACGCCCGCGCGGCGATCCCCTGCCCTTCGCTTGCCCCAAGGGGGCGTTTGAGCGAAGAGCCCCGTCTGACGCCCAAGGCGCCCGGCCACAGAAACCCTTGCTCAATTCAACGATCCCGGTGCCAAGGCAGCTAAGCCACCGCGCGCGACCCCAGGTATCGGCTGGCCTTCCGAACTACTCTGGCTGCCTGAACGGTTGCCGCCGGAAATTCGCCGCCAGACGTTCCAGTCTCGCCGATCCCGGCAGCTGGATGATGGCGGCTCCACGGGAAAAGAGGGCACCGCGGATGAGCGCCCAGAACAGCAGAAGCCCCCCAATCAGCCAGATGGACGCGAGGCTCTTGTGAAAAAGCGTCTCCAGTCCCTTGGACCCGAACCCATACCGATTGACCGGCAGGGAACAGAAGATGAGGCTCGTCCAGATCAGCGTCCTGGTCAGCCGATCGTCTTTGAGCGGCAGCCGGCCGGTGAAATATAAGGCATAGGGGATCAACAAGAGCAGGTAGTAGTGGGTCCATGAGACCGTGCTCGTGACGATGCAAAAGGCAAGGACGATGCTGAACTCCAGATAGTCCTGCGGCGACGGTTCACGGCTTGACGGCGGTGACGCCCGGCTGCTGCCAATCCAGAGAGCGCAGCCGACCAGGCCGAACAGGGCAAGAAATACGACATCCCTGGCTATTCCGCCCCAGAACGGCAGGACAAAGGGATGCCATGTGGTGATCGTCTCGGGCCCTTGTGAGAGACGCAGGATAAACGCCTCTATGGACTGCACGTTATAGGCTGGCATCGGCTTGCCCGCGTAATCTGCCACGATATGCTGATACCAGTAGACTGTCGTATCGACACCCGCGATCGCGACGGAACCGAGGAGTGCTGCGAGAATGACGGTCGCTCCCCCCAGCACCACCGTCCATTGTCTTTTCAAAGCGAAATAAAGACCGAACAAAATCAGCATGGGCTTGATGACGGCGGCAATGCCGATCAGAAGGCCGACGAGAAAGCCGTTCTGGCGCCGCCACAGCGCCAAGGCCGCGACAAGGCAGAGAAGCACGATCTGCGTACTGTTCCCAAGCTTCAGGGCATTCCAGATAGGGCCGTTGAGCATGAACATGAAACAAAGACCGGTCGCAACCCTCACCGTCGCTTGACGTGTCAGCAGAAAAATGGCGAGCAGCGTGCAGACGACATTGAGTGCGCCGAAGGCAATATCGGCAGACTGCTGATTGAGATGGCCGATCGGTGCCAGAACCCAGGCAACGATCGGAACATTCACAAAACTCATATCGCTGAAGTGGGGCTTCAGGGCCGATGCGCCACCCTGAAGCAAGGCTTTCGCCGCCGCGTAATATCCCTTTTCAAAATCAAAATAGGTTGACGCCCCTCGCGGGTCGGAATGGCGCCAATAGATGAAACCAACGGGAATAGCGATCAGCGCAATGATCAGCCAGCGGATGAGGTTGAGCCGCGATATCCTGTTCGTCATGCGCACCAGCCGATCTTCGATCTTGAGGTTCAATCTTACAATCGGCATCAGCTATAATGAAGAACTCCAAGTTGGCGAAACCCCTATCCGCGATGTAGTTACTAAGGATAGAGACAACAGCCAATTGGCCGAGTGCAGCCCGGGATTTCCGCCTTGTCCGCGCAGCCTGCGCGGGTGCCGGACTATCTCACCCCGAGGGGGCATAGCCGTGCCGAACTTGCGGGGTTATGCTCAAGCGGCAACAGGCGCGGATTGGAGGTAACCGGGTGATCACGCAAACGATCCGATGGATGTTGTGTGGAGTCTTCCTGGCCGCATGCCCACATGGGCAGAGCGACGCCGACCGGAACCGGGCTGCCCAGCCTATGACAGACCTCGTGGTTACCCGGAATCTTCCCTACGCAACGGGTGATCGTCACAGCCTGGACGTCTATGTCTCCCGCGCGCCGGGGAAACCACGCCCCGTGGTGGTCTTCGTCTATGGCGGCAACTGGGCGGCAGGATCGAAGGCCGAGTTTGCCTGGGTCGGCGCGGCTCTGGCACGGCTCGGCTTCATGGCCGTCATCCCCGACTACCGGCTGTACCCCGAGGCACGCTGGCCGATGTTTTTGCAAGACAACGCTGATGCTGTGCACTGGGCGCAAAGCCATGCAGCGAGCTTCGGCGGTGACCCATCAAAGATCGTGCTGATGGGCCATTCCGCCGGTGCCAATAGCGTGCTCAGCTTGGCGGTCGAACCGCAATGGCTTGCTGGCGTCGGCATGAGTCCCCATGACATCAGGGCCGTTATCGGCCTCTCCGGCCCCTATACGCTGTCACCGCTTGATTCGGCGCAAGAACGTGCGATTTTCGGCCCCAAAACCGGTTATGCGGATCCGATCCACCATATCGACGGCGGCTCCCCACCCCTGCTGCTGATCATCGGCGACCGGGACGATGCGGCCGATCCCCGTGATAGCGATGCGGTGGCGGCCAAAGTGCGCGCAAAGGGCAGCCTGGCCGAGGTTGTGCACTTTCCCACGCTTGGCCACAGCGACACGCAGAACGCCCTCGCCATAACGCCGGGCCGCCCACCGGGTGTCATCAACGTCATCCTGCGCTTTCTCGCAGCCCAGGGCGTTGTCCCGTCACAACCCTAGTGACGGGGCCTGAGACCACTCAACCGATGGAGGGCGCCGTGCGACCTGCAGGATCCCGATCTACCTCTCTCAGAAGCCCGCCGCTGCGGGCCAGGCACCAGGCGATCAGGCCGAACCAGAGCAGCCCGCCGAACAGATGGTGGGAGACGACGAAGGATGCGTAGAGCACCGCGAGGGACGAATCACCGGCCGGCTGCGGCCAGAGGACGAGCGGCGTGACCAGGGCGATTGCCGTCCATCCCAAGACGCGCGCCGGCGTCGACGCAAGACTCGAGGACCGCGCGCCAAGGAAGAACGCTGTCGGGATGAGCAGCCAAGCGTAATAATGGGCCCAGGACAGCGGGCTGCCCACGAGGCAGAGGCAGATCGTGAGCAGGTATTGAAGATCGCACCGTTCGGCGGCACTGGCTTGGTCCCCTGCGTCTCCCGCCCTCGCCCGTGCGAGGGGCCTGTAGCAGGCGACGGCGGCGATCAGAAAGATCAGCATGTTGATGATCTGAGAGGCCAGCTTGTCCCCCACTCCCGGCGTTTTCGCCGAAAAATCCAGCAGGATCGAGGGCGGCGCTTGCAGGCGGACAAGAAATGCGGGAATCGACTGATTGCCAGATACCGGCAGCCAATTGTGGCTGTATTGCAGAATGGACGTCTGCAGCCAGTATAGGTTGTTCCCCCAACCGAACAGGACGAGCGAGCAGGCGATCGTTGCCACGCCCACCAGTGCAAAGCCGAACACGCCACGCAGGTCGCGTCGCAGCAGGAAGAAGATGCCGAAGAGTACCAGCGCAGGCTTCAGCACGGCGGCGACGCCGAGCAACAGGCCTGCCGCGAAGGAGCGCTTCGAACGGATGAGGGCCAGACCCGCGGCCAGGAAAAAGACGAGAAAATAGCTGATATTGGCCCATTTGACGCCGCTCAGAAGCGGCCCATTGGCCAGGAACAGCAACGCCAGCAGCCACGTCTCCCGGCGTTCGAGCCTGGCCAGCCGGACCAGCAGGAACCAGGCGGCGACCGTGAGGCCGACGCCGATGATCGTAAACAGCACGGCGGCGATTCTGGGAGACAACCAGGCGAAGGGCGCAAAGAGATAGGCGACCACCGGGATATTCACGAAGCCGCCGCTGACCCCCTCGCCAATCAGCGCCTTCAGGGCGGCCGTATCGTGGTGGAGCGCAGCCTGACCGGCCGGGTAATAGGCCCTCAGGAAGTCCCAGAATGCCTGGGGGGGACTGCTGAGCTTGAGGCTCACCAGTTCGAAGGCAATCACGCCGAGCGAGAGGAGCGCGAGCAACGTGGAGCCCCAAATGGGGAGCACGCGGGCCACGGCACGGGTGCCGGGCCTGCCTTGGGACCGGAACACCCAGAAGATCGTCATCACGCCAATGGCTGTGGCGAGCGATTGTCCTGCAAAAACGAGATCATGCACCAGCGAAGGTCCCATCGCGATTGACACCCCGCTGGCGCGCCGAATTCGAGCAGATGCCTCTCGCAGAGGAAAGACAGTGCCACAGACGGAGAGTCGGAAGGAGCAGCACGGCTAGACAACAAGGCATCGTCAGGCTTCCGGGCTTCATCCGGGCCTATATCCGGCTCGCGACGGCGTAGCTGTTGATCTCTCCGCCCAAAGCAATCTCGACGATTATCGGCTTTTTCCAGATCACGGCGCACCCCTTTGGCAGTTCGACCCACGCACTTGGCACACACGGTTGTCACAGACATGCAGTCTTGACCAAGCAGGAGCACAGGAGACTGCCTCGAACAAGACTGCCTGAATGGATCATCTCCCAAAGGATGACGGCGCCAGCGCCGATATACCCAGCCTTTTTCCCTCGGCCCCGGCACGGGCTTCGCTGATCACCCGGAGCGGCCCCAAGCCTGACTTTGCATCAGTTTGCGGCCTTTCTTGGCACTATCGCTGGAGGAACGTTCCGCGAAGAAGACCGCCAAGCTCTCCGTTTTCTGGCCGAATTCGCGGCGTTGTACTCCCATCGAACTACTATCACCGAAACCCCGAACATTGACATCTTGTGCCAAGCGTTGAGCGGCAGGCGTCATGCCTCTGCAGGATGTGTCGATCGCGCTCACCCGCGTGTCTGTGCTGACGATATCTGGATCGAGATCGGGCAGCCGGCCATCGCCGCCTTCCGTGCCTTTGGATCGAACGCCGTGACGCATGCGCGGCCCGGCTTATTTCAGTCGCCTCTGCCTCAGGAGTTCGATGTCCGATGACGGTTATTGTCAAAGAGAGGGTCGTAAGGCAAAAGCCTCAGACCGCGATGCCGCTGGCCGTTGACCTCGACGGCACACTGATTCACGCCGACTTGTTCGTGGAAAGTGCGCTGAGGTTCATCATGTCGGGGCCATTCAACGTGCTTGTGCTGGCACGGTGGCTTCTGGCTGGAATCGCTGTCGCCAAGGCCAATCTGGCGCGACTGGCGCCATGCAGCCCGGACCTCCTGCCCTATGACGAACGCATTGTAGCCTGGCTTGCCGAGGAGCGTGCATCCGGCCGCACAATCGTGCTGGCCACTGCCGCGGACCAGATGGAAGCCGATGCCGTAGCGGCTCACCTGGGTTTGTTTGACGGCGTGCTCGCCTCCGACGGACAGGTGAACCTGAAGTCCAAACGCAAGGCCGCATTGCTGGCCGAACTTTTTCCCGATGGCTTCGTCTATGCCGGAAATCATACGGCGGATGTGGCTGTGTGGAACCGTGCCCAGGCCGTGGTGCTGGTCAACGCGCCGCCCGGGCTGCAGAAGTCGGTCGCCGGCCGGAGCACGGTGGAGCGCATCTTCCCGGCTGCGCGCAATACCCTCCGCGCTTTGCTGAAAGCTGTACGCCCCATGCAGTGGGCAAAGAACTTCCTGGTCTTCGTTCCGATGCTCGTGGGCCAGGGCTGGCTGGACATCGCCGCCTGGCAAGGCGCCGCGATCGCCTTCTTCGCGCTCAGCGCGACGGCTTCGAGCGTTTATCTGGTGAATGACGCGGCCGACATCGACGCCGACCGCCGGCATCATCGGAAGCGCAAACGGCCTTTCGCCTCCGGGCGCCTGTCACCGACGACCGGACTTACGGCTTCAGCCTTGCTGCTGCTACTGGGGCTGACACTCGCACATTTCGCCGACGTTCTGTGGCTGGTGCTGACTTATCTTGCCGCCTCCACCCTCTATACCTTCTGGCTGAAGCGGAAGATGCTCGTCGATGTCTTTCTTCTTGCCGGATTGTATACGATCCGCATCATCATTGGTGGCGTTGCGGCAAGTTCGCAGCACGATCACATCGCATCGTCTTGGCTCTTGGCCTTTTCATGCTTCTTCTTCCTCAGCCTGGCGCTGGTCAAACGCGTGACAGAGGTTCAGGCGCAGGCGGCCAAAGGTGGCGGCGATCTGGCGCGGCGCGGCTACAGGGCGACCGACGGACTGACCTTGAAGGCCATGGGTCTCGCCTCCGGGTTCATCGCTACCCTGGTTCTGGCACTCTATCTTCAGAGCGACAAGGTAGCGGGACAATACAACGAGCCGTTCCTCCTGTGGGTCCTGCCCGCTGCAGTCGTGTATTGGGAATGCCGGGTATGGTTGATGACCGACCGTGGCGAGGTGCATGACGATCCCCTGATCTTCGCCGCGACGGATCGCGTCTCCTGGGGCGTTGCCTCCGTGATCGCGATCGCCTTCTGCGCGGCAGTGCTGCTGCCACGGGGACTGATCCCATACAGCTGACGGCGTCTCGTGGCACTTCGCTTCGGTGCGCCGGTATATCGGCCACCACGCGCGCTTTGCCTTTTGACCCGCCAAGATCACTGATGACTGAATGTGTGAAACCCCTACTGCGGAACTGCGACGCATGAAGAAGCGGCTGACGATCTTTGCCAAAGGTAATGTGGATCTTCATGATTCGCTGCATTCCTGCGTCATTGCCGGCGAATTGCGCTGGAACGGCATCAATGAAGTCGTGCGCCGCAGCCATCCCGGCACTCTGGCCCGGCTGAAACACGAAACCTGGACGCGATCAGATGCCTTGCTTCAGGCCGATGGCGTGGTGCCGCCCGAATTGGCGGAGCGCTCCTTGTCGCTCGGCTCCTACCCGCTCGCGAGCCAGTTCAGCACGGCACTCTTCAATACGGACGCCGACGTCTTCGTTCTCTCGATCATGCCGGATGCCGCGACATGTCTGTTGAAGCACCGACGTTCCGGATTTCTCTTCTATCCGGGTGAAACGGCGGGATGGAATGCGGAGGACCGCAATTGGCTGAAGACGGACTTCGAGTCCTCGCCGCTCATGGACGTCACATCGTCCCTGGCAAATCTTGAGCGCATCGTTGACCGCATTCGCAGCCGGAGCGATGCGCCGATCCTGGTCTATAACCTGTCGCCAATCGTGCCCGGGCCGATCGTCCACACGCTTCAGGGGCTTGGGGAAACCTTTGCGACACGCATCCGGAGGTTCAATCTGGCGCTGGCCGATCTCTCGGAGACCACGGGAATCTCGATCATTGACGTCGACGAGATTCTTGCGCGGGCCGGCGCCGATCGGCTCAAGGTCGATGCGATGCATCTGGCGCCCGAAGCCTATCGGCTCATCGCGGAGGAAGTGTTGCGCGTGATGGAGGATCTCGGGGTGTTCGAGTTCGCGCATACCCCGGATTATGCCCTTGCGTGACCATGCGCAATCAGACGAGCCAAAGGTCGAGGTCAGGCGCGTGAAGAAGGGAGAGCCGATTGCGACGGCGTGAATTCCAACCGAAGCCTGACGCTCGTTACCGCACGATCGCTGAATCAGACATCATCGAGCTCCTTCTGCTGGTCAGTTGGGCATACGAGGTCGAGGCCGGGCAAGGGGCAGCGGCCCAAGCGGCGGCGTCCGCGGCGCTTGACGGTTGGATTGGCCAAGGGCTCGGCTTCCAGTCAGACCCCGATGGCCGGCGCCTGTTCGATCCCGTCGAAGTCATCAACTTCATGAAATGGGCTGGGCTCACCGGCGCCGACCCTTATTGGGAAACCCACTTCGTGGGTACGCATCGCGGCTTCGTGCAGGAGTTTGGCCCGGGCCCGGACGGCGGGTTGCGATCAAGCGCGATGCCGCCCCGCCGATTTCGCATCAAACTACGACGCAGCTTCGATCTTCACGGTTTCGCCGAGGGCGCAAACGTTCGGCTTCGCGCCCCGCTTCCGTTTGCCGGAACCTATCATCGTGATGTCGCGGTCACGTCGATTCTTCCGGAGGCGCTTACGCAGCAGGCCGTCCTTCGCGAACAATGCCTGGAACTGCGTGCCAGGGTTCCGCACGACCGGACGATCACGATCGGGGCGGATTTTCTGATCACGGCGACCGATCCGACCGGCGGATCCGCTTTGCTCGCGGAACATGAGCGGGAGCTTTATCTCCGTGAATCCGAAGGCCTGATTCGGGTGACGCCGCGCATTGCGGCCCTCGCGGCAGAGCTGAGCGGCAACACCGGCTCAGCAAGGCAAACCGTCGGGGCCTTCTGGGACCATATGATGGGCACACTATGCTCGGGCATGATCCGGTATCATGACGTCCCCCAAGACAGGCCGGGTGACTGGGTGCTCGACAACGGCTGGTATGACTGTCAGCTCGGTGCGGCACTGCTCGCGTCCCTCTGCCGGGCGCGCGGCATTCCGGCCCGCATCGTGAGCGGGCATTTGCTCTATCGCGTACAGCCGATCAGCCACTATTGGTGCGAGGTCTGGCTGGACGATGCTGGCTGGCGCCCGTTCGACGTCATCTGCTGGGATCTCTCGCGCGGTGGCCGGGATCGCGGCTGGGCAGAGATGTTCGCTGGGCAGATCGACTATCGCCTTGTCGTGCAATGCTTTCCGCTCGTCTTCACCGGCCCCATGAGCGTGCACTTTCCGAAGGCGTGGCAGATGGTGCAGGTCGCGGCCGCTGGCGGCGTCGACATCACCTATACGAATGCTGAAGACGGAGCCTTGATCTACCGGGATCACGCGGAGGTGGAGAGCCTCGACGAGGCCTCCGCCCGGGCAGACGACCGGCGAGCGCCTATGCAAAGGGATGCTCCCTTGCCCAGTCAAATTGATTATGAAGAAACGCGGCTATTTTAAGTATAATTGCGCCGATGAAGAGGTATGTCGACCAGCACACCTCCCTCCGGCTCGGACCTTTCACCGGATCAAAAATGGCGCTGGCCCCACTAATCAGTAGAGACAATCTATGATTTATGAATTCCGGCTACCCTCGATCGTGACGCAGATGACCGGAGCAACCGTGGAGTGTCTGCACGCGAAGCCCGGTGACAACCTGAAGATGGGCAGCAAGCTCTTCGACATCAGCATCGATCTGAGCAGTGCCTTCGCCCAGGAATGTCCTCCGATCTCGTTTTTTCGGGTCGTTCTGCGCGAAGCGGTCTATCTTCGGAAACTCGAACTCGCGCCCGGCGGTTTCTCCCAGCTGGACGAGCAGATGGCAGTATTCAGCACGAGCCCGGACGAGGACCTCGGCGAATCCGCCAGCCGTCCGGTGCGCACGACGGTCGCCGGCATTGTCCACCACGATGGCATGTGGACAGGAAGCCAGCTATGAGCGCAATTGAGCTCCATCTCGGACCGCTGCGAGCGGAAGGGTATAATATCCTTCGCTCCGGCGTGCGTTGGCTCTGCGAATCCGGCCAGTATTGCGGCCCGAACCAGGTGTTTGCCTATTGCAACATCATCCTGGAACCCACGACCAGCCGCCTCAGCGGACCGCCGCCCTTCGCCGATGAGCTTGAACTGCAGATCGCCTTTGCATCACGAGTTGGCGGCACGATTACGACCGACTCCTCGACCGCACGCGGCGGCTATCTGAGCGTCCGCACGGTTGACGCCTGGAATGCGGAAACCGTCATCGCAAGTATCACCCCCGATCCCGGCGCCTATGATCGGGCGATGGACCCTTCGCGCCTGCGCCTGCTGGCTCTTGCCGGGCGGCGAATGACGGCCCTCGCGGATACCCATTCCGGCCTGCTTCCCGGCTGGCACGGCCGCACGCGCGGCTGGTGGTGCGACGAGGGGGAAACGCCGGTCACGCTGCTAAGTCTCGGCGTCTGCGACGCGACCGGCCTGATTCTGGGCGAGCAATGCGCCTTCCTCGAAATGTTCGAGACGACGCAGATGGCCGCTCAAATGGTCTCTGTGCCGGATCATCCTCTTGCCCCGGCAACCCCTCTGCTGCTCGACCAGCTTCAGCGCACGCCTCAACAGTTCGATGCCATCGCCGGGGATTTGAGGAGCTTTTTCAGCCGCAGCGCGGCCGCGCCGACACCGGATGATCTGATGTTCGCGGGCACCATTCTTTCGGTGATGCAGCGCAATCCGATCCGGGACAGTTACAGCATCTTCTCCGCCAATGGATTGGCCCGTCTGGGACCTGCGGACGCGGTGCTGCTCTCCCTCGCGGTTGAGCCGAGCACGATCCTCAGGCACCGGAAGCTTGGCTACCACATCCACATCATGCGTCATCATCAGGTAGCCGCCGGACCCGCCGTCCGGGCCTGGCTTGCCGAATCTTTCGAACCGGTCAGGCGCTCGGTCAATGACATCAAGCAGGATTACATCACGTTGATTGACAAGATCGCCCGTACCACGGGTGGGCGCGTCATCATCCTCAACCGTATGTCCACTTCAGGCTACGAGGATGTTTCCAGCTATCTGGCCTTCGATGCACCGCTGAGCGATACGCTGTCTCTGGTGGCTGCGAAGGAATGGAACCTGATGCTGGAGGATGTTGCCGACGAGCGCGAGCTCCATATCGTTGATGTCGACGCGATCGCCGCGGACATCGGCGGCGCCGAGCACCTGCCAGACGGCATCCATCAAAGCGGCCTGATGCAAACGCTCCTGCGGCAGGAGGTTCGGGGCATCCTGAGCGACCTTCGCCGCGCCGATGCCCCCCTGGCCGCCGCCGTCAGATAATAGCGAACTCAATCACCAGATCGGGGGCGCCGTCCGGACCGTCGGGCAGCGCCTCGTCCGCCGTGTCGCTGAACATGGCCAGGGCCGAACCGATGCCGCACCAGTCTCCGGCGGCGGACTTGATCTCACGAAGCACCCCTGCCTGACCGGCCCGCGCCTCTACCACCGCTTTGTGGGTTTCCAGCTCGACGATCAGATCGCCAGGTGCGAAGACCGTGCCTGCCTCCCCATGCCATTCCAGGACGCGCACTTCCTCCACACCGGGCACAGCAGCGGGAACCGACAAGCGGTAAATCATACCCATTCATTCCTCCTTTAAAATCAAAACCAGACGCGCGGGTTCAGCGCGCCAACAGGTTACGGACCGCCTCGGCCACGCGCGTCGCGTTAGGGACGCAAGCCGCCTCGAGGACCGGATTTGACGACACCGGCGCCGGCAAGGCGCCGACACGCGCCCAGGGCAAATGACCGATGGTCTCGACCACACGGGCAATCACCTCAGCACCCACCCCCGTGGTCACCTGACCTTCTTCAAGGGTGACCAAAGCGCCCGTTCTGGCCACGGACTGGATAATGGTTGCCATATCCAAGGGCGCCAGGCTGCGCAGGTCGATCACCTCACAGGATATGCCGTCGCCTTCAAGCCGCTCCGCGGCCTCGAGGGCAACGCGTGTCATGAAACTGTGCGTGGTAATCGTAACATCGGTCCCCTCCCGCCGCACGGCCGCCTGGCCAAACGGAATCAGATCCCCGGCCAACGGCACTTCGCCAGGGACCGGAAAGAGACGCTTGTGATCGATGTAGACCACAGGGCCATCGGCGCGGAGCGCCGTCTTCATCAGACCGTACGCATCGGCAGGCGTCGACGGCGCCACCACCTTCAGACCCGGCACGCTCATGAGCCAGGCCTCGATACACTGGGAATGGGCGACGCCCTGGCCCTGGGCCCCGGCCGTTGTCTTGACCACGACCGGCGCCGTCAGCCCGCCACCGGTCTTGTAGCGCAGCTTGGCCGCGTAGTTGATGAGTGGATCGAAGCCAAGCATCAGAAAGTCCATATAGGTGATCGTGACCAGCGGGCGGTATCCCGCAGCCGCAGCCCCGGCACCTATGCCAATGCTGGCATTTTCTGCGACCGGCGTATCACGCACCCGCGCCGCACCAAACTCCGCGAACAGCCCATCGAACTCGCGATAGGAGCCACCGAAGGAGCCGACGTCCTGGCCCATGACCAGAACGCGCCCGTCGCGCAGCATTTCCTCGCGCACGGCCTTGGCAACCGCTTCGCGAAAGAACAGTCTCTTGGTTGGCACACCGAGGCTATCCAACATCGGTCAAAACCCCCGCAGCACTCGGATAGGGCGAGGCCTCGGCGAAGGCCAAGGCCTCGGCCGCGAATTCGGCCGCCTCCCGGTCCAGCATCTCGACGGTATCCTCGTCCAGACCCAGCCGGGCGATCTGGCGCCGAATCGGGCAATGCGTGAGCAACTCTGCAAGCTCCTGACGTTTGCGGGTTTCCCGCGCCGTGGTCGAATGCGACCTCAGACGGATCGAGGTGCATTCAACGAAAGCCGGACCATGACCCTGGCGGATCTTGTCGGCAGCTTCTCCGATGGTCGCGGCCACGCCTTCAACGTCGAGTCCGTCGATGGTGCAAGCCGGCAACCCGAATGTCGCGCCGATGTCAGAAAGCCGACGGGGTGCCAACGCGTCCTGCCGTGCCGTCGATACTGACCATTGATTGTTGTTGCATACGAAGAGCAACGGCAGTTTCCAGATCGCAGCCATATTCAGCGTCTCGTGCAAGGCGCCTGAACCGCAGGCGCCATCACCGAAGAGAACGGCGACGATGCTACCGTCATTATCCAGCTGCTTGGCGAGTGCGACGCCCGCTGCGATGCTGATGTTGCCGCCGACGACGGCATGGGCACCGAAAAAACCGGACCCGGGATCCGAGAGGTGGCCGCGGCCGGCACGGCCGCCATTCATGCCATCCGTCTTTCCCAGCAACTCCGCCATCACCCGCCGCGGATCGGCACCCCGCGCAATGACCGGGCCGATCGAACGGCCACCAGTCAACAGCTGATCGCCAGCATTCAAGGCCGAACTCAAGCCGACGGCCACGGCCTCCTCGCCGCTCGAGAGCAATTGAAATCCGTGATCCGGCCGCGCGGCCAGAGCCGTTTCAAAGGCACGAATCCGCGTCATCGCGCGGAGCATCGTGAAGGAATTGGGTTTCATGGGCGCCGACCTACCTCTTGCGTCCTGGCCATCCGCGCGACACCGCTGATCAGAAGCCAGGCACTTTCACGCGCGCCGCGGCGCCGCACAGCGCCGGTGAGCTTGTCGAGCGCCTCGCGGCGGCCGATCTGGCCCTTCAAAACCTGGCGCACCAGCCATCCGACATGGTTTTCCTGCACCTCGGCGGTCACGGTCGCGACACGTTGCTTGCGTCGTCCCTGTCCCATGGCCATGAGGTTCGTCATCATCTGATCGGTCGTCAACCCGACAGATGGCCGTTCACTTTCGAGAATAAGCCGTGCCGCATCCTGTATCTCGGCCGGCACGAAGGCATCGAGTGCATTGGCCACGACGCAGACGGCAACCGCATTGCTCGCGAGCTCAACAGCCGCCTTGCCGCCAAGGCGATAGTCGGTTTCCAGGCGCCGCGCACCGACATCGGCCAGCACCCGGTCAAGATCGATCACCAGGGCGCCGTACGCACGGGACAGTTCCGTGGCCAAGAGGTTGAGCTGGCGGAGACGCCGGCGAATACGGTCGGCGCCTTCAATATCGTCTTCACTCTCCACATGCCGCAACAAGGTACAGATGAAGACCGGATTGCCCGTGGCACAAAGCGCCTCGTAGGTGCGGTGCAATTCCTGCTCTACATCAGGCCAGGACCTTTCGATCGGCGCGAGGGCCAGGGCGAGCGATGTGACAATGACGGAGCCGGCCGGCACATCGAGGACTGCGCCCAAATCGGCCACGCGCGTGGCGGAAACCGCCCATGGCTCCGCCGCGGTCCGACTCAGTGAATCCGCAAGATGCCCGGCGGCCGCTTCGACAATGACCTGCTCATTCGCGGTCACGGCGGCGAGAATGGGAATGGTTCGGGAGTCCATCAAGCGCCTACACCCTCGTTGACATTGCTTGTGTAGTGCATATGCGCCTTGCGCACGGCCTGGCGATTGCCCAAGCCCCGGCAAAGCGCTGCTGCCTTCTCAAGATCTCGCAACGTGCGGATACGAGACGACGCGGGGATCATGTCTGTGTCACTCAGGCTTTCCCACAGAAGGGGCAGCAGTTCGACTTCTGGCAGCGGGTGAGCGCGGTAGAAGATGTCTTCCCAGTCCCGCTCTTGCAGCGGATCGCGCCAGCCACTGCGATGAATCATATGATAGGTGCGGCCCGCGCAGCCGGCCATGCGCAAACCCTGTTCGCACAACCGCAAGGCGAGTTCGCGATGCTCATTGATGGTCAGCTCCGGATGGAAGCCGCCGCTGTCGATGAACGCCGTCCGTGCCAGCGATTGATTGGAGCCGGAGGCGGCAGCCCAGAGCACACTGCAATCCGGCTGCGTCCTCAGTGCCTCCATCTCCAACTCATAGAGTCTGCGCGGACCGAAGCCTGGATAGATGCCAGCCTGAGCGCGACTGTCGACCGTCTCGAAGGCATTGCGAATCTGCGCGCGTGTGACGATTGATTTCGCGCGTTCAGCCTCGGTCATCCGCGCAACCTTGGCCTCCTCGCCTGGTTTGGGCGTGCCTGCTTCAGGATCGAGAAACAGGCGCGTGCAGCGCAGGTGCCACGTCTCGCCACGGACGATGAGCCCTTCCTGGCGGCTGTGCTCCTGGACATGCCGCTGCACCATGTCGGGCGCCGCTAGCGTATCGCCGTCGAGGAAGACAATGATGTCGCCGCTCGCTTCCGCGGCACCCGCATTGGCAGCGGCAGAGCGACCGACTGACCTCTCGTGATGAATCGCAATAAGGTCGAGCGCGCCATGCATCTCGGCCAGGACGCTGCGGGTGTGGTCGGATGATCCATCATTCACCACCACCACCTCCGGCCGCTCGCTTTGGCAAGCGAGTGAGGTCAGCGTCAGACGAAGGCGATCGGCTTCATCCTTCGACCGAATTACGACGCTCGCACGCATGATCCAACCTCACCTGCACTCATGCCACTGTTCCGTGCAGCCAGCGACGACATACCCTTGCCAATCAAGGTGCATCTGCTGTCTCGCCAGCCTATCTATCAATAGAGCCGAATTTCGCCGCAGGCACTGCCCGCGCTGACGCATCTCGGGTGCGTGACCGCCATCACGATCGCTCGGTATTTCTCGAAGGACGCCAAGAATGCAGACCGATAATTTCCACTTCGGTCACCTAGCCTGAGAGTGGGAACGATCGATAAAGCAGCCGACTGCGCCCACCCATCATTGTAGAAGCGGTTAAAAGGAGCAAGTAAGACTTTATAACGCATACGGGTATACCCGTATGGCTTATGGCCCAGTCGCCCCCCGGCCAAGCCGGCGGAGCAAAGCGATGCACGGGGCCGTGAATTCCGCGTGCAGGCTTCCGCTCATCCTCCTGTCCTGAAGGGACAAGATGAGCACCGCAAGGCCTTGTCCGATACGGTCTCGGCGCTCCCGCCCCGCTCGATTGACGTAGCTCGGCCGTCTCCCAATGGACAATAGGCACAAGGCCATCCTTTCCTTGTATTGGGGCCTTGGCGGAGCCATTCAGGCCGCTTTTGCAGTATAGGATGACCATGAAGGCGGGTGTGTTTCGTGACGTCACAAAGCGGTCCGATGCTCGGCAATTGTTTCTTTTTCTGGTTTCAGGTGGAACCGCAACCATCGTCCAATACGGTGTCCTCGTCCTCCTCATCGAGGTCGTGCGCAACAATCCAACAGTAGCCGCCGTCTGCGCCTATCTGTGTGGCGCCGCCACGAGCTATTTTCTCAACTTCTCCTACACCTTCAAGAACTCCGGCACCGGCTTCAGGAAGGGCCTTCTGAAGTTCCTGATCGTTAACGTCATCGGCCTTGGCCTCAATACCTTGATCTTCGTGACATTACGCGACCTCGGCGCCTATTATCTTTTGGCCCAGGCCGTGGCGACCGGCCTTGTGCTGATCTGGAACTATCTCGGGGCGCGTCTTTTCGTGTTTCGCAGCCCCGCGCGGGCGTAAGCGTAGCAACGGGCCTTGGCTCGGCTCTTCCAAGGCCGCCCCGACCGCGGCCGTTCTCGTTCCGTGCGGTTGATGCCAGGCCATGCCGAATAAAGAACTTAATTCGAAATGACTAGATCCCCAGTCATTATAACAATTGGCAAGCTTTCGCTCTCTGTGTCCTGATATCGCTTCAACATTTGGCGACAGGAGGCTTAGGTGCCCATGGCTTTCAATCTCGCTGCCCCGGCGCATGGGCGATCCAGTTGCGAGGTGTCACCTTGAAAGTCGCTCTGGTACATGAATGGTTTAATACCTGGGCGGGGTCGGAAAAAGTCCTTGAGGTCATACTCTCGCTTTTTCCTGACGCCGACATCTTCAGCCTAATTGATGTGCTGCCCGACGAGAATCGTGCTGTCATCAAGAAGGGCAGGGTCAAGACGACCTTTCTCCAGAAGATTCCGTTCGTCCGGCATTTTTATCGCGACATGCTGCCGCTCATGCCGCTCGCCATCGAGCAATTGGATCTCAGCAGCTACGACCTCATCATTTCCAATTCTCATGCCGTTGCCAAAGGGGTCATAACCGGACCCAATCAGCTCCACATCTGCTACTGCTACAGCCCAATGCGATACGCTTGGGACCTGCAGGAACAGTATTTGACGGAGTCCGGAATCGAGCGCGGCATTCGCAGCGCTTTCGCACGCTATTTTCTCCATAAGATCCGCATCTGGGATCAGCAAAGCGCCCAGCATGTCGACCATTTCATCGCCTGCTCACGCTATATCTCCAGGCGCATCTGGAAAGCGTATCGCCGTGAGTCGGACGTCATCTATCCGAATGTCGCAACCGACCAGTTTGTCATCGGTGATACGCGGGAGGATTTCTACTTCGCATCGTCGCGCATGGTTCCGTACAAGAAGATGCATCTGATCGTCGAAGCTTTTGCGAAGATGCCGAACCGGAGGCTGATCATGATCGGCACCGGGCCGCAATTCAAACGGATCCAGAAAATCGCCACGCCGAACGTCACTCTTCTCGGCTACCAACCCTTTCCCGTGCTCCTCAGCCATCTGCAAAGAGCGCGCGCCTTCATCTTCGCCGCCGAGGAAGATTTCGGTATCGCGCCGCTTGAGGCGCAGGCCTGCGGAACACCGGTCCTCGCCTTTGGCCGCGGCGGCGCGACCGAAACCATCATCAACGGCAAAACCGGCCTGCATTTCCACGAGCAGACCGCCGATTCCATCGTCGATATCGTCGAGCAATTCGAAGCCATGGACACCAAGTTTGATCCCCAGGTGATTCGCAGCAACGCGCTGCGCTTCTCCACCGAAGCCTTTAAAGCCGACTTCAGCCGATTCGTATGGTCCCGTTGGGACATGCATGTCACCGCCCTCGGGAAAGCCAATAGTGGACCCCGCCTTGTTAGTGAGAAAGTAGCATGAAAGGGATCGACGACATTCCCGGTTCGCCAGAGGCGCCGAAGACGAGCACCGCGCTCATCACCGGCATTTCAGGTCAGGACGGCGCCTATTTGGCGCGCTTCCTGCTCGACAAAGGTTACACCGTCTTTGGAACCTATCGGCGAACCAGCACACCCAATTTCTGGCGCCTCGAGGAACTCGGGATCAGACACCATCCGAGGTTGAAATTACTCGTCCATGATCTGACCGACCCCGGATCTTGCATCCGGATACTCGAGGCCTCCAATGCAACGGAGGTTTATCACCTCGGTGCGCAGAGCTTCGTCGGTGCTTCTTTCGACCAGCCGGTGACGACTGCCGAAATCACCGGCCTCGGAACTGTCCATTTTCTCGAAGCGGTCCGAGCCGTCAATCGCAATATCCGGTTCTATCAAGCCTCCAGCGCCGAAATGTTCGGGCGGGTCCAGGCGGTTCCCCAGTCGGAGACCACGCCGTTCTATCCGCGAAGCCCCTACGCGGCCGCGAAGCTCTATGCCCATTGGATGGCGATCAACTACCGCGAGTCCTACGATATCTTCGCCAGTTGCGGCATATTGTTCAACCATGAGTCCCCGCTTCGCGGCCAGGATTTCGTGACACGGAAAATCACCGATTGCGTCGCCCAGATTGCACTCGGCAGTACGACGCCCTTGCGCCTGGGCAACCTCAATGCCGAGCGCGACTGGGGCTATGCGCCCGAATACGTGGCGGGCATGTGGTCCATGCTTCAGGCCGACGAGCCCCACACTCTGGTTTTTGCGACGAACAAAACCCACAGCGTGCGCAGCTTCGCCACCTGGGCGTTTCTCCTGATCGGTCGGGAAATTGAATGGTCTGGAGCCGGAGCAGCGGAAGTCGGCCGCTGCGCGCGCACCGGCGCCGTTCTCGTCGAAGTCGCGTCGGATTACTACCGCCCTGCTGAGGTCGATTCTCTCATCGGAGATCCGTCAAAGGCGCGGAAGACGATCAACTGGCAGCCCACGACGACCGCGCAGGAGCTGTGCAGGATCATGCTGAACGCGGATCTGGAACGCCATCGGCGCGCAGCGCGGCCGGCCGATCCGTCTTCAATTCTTGACCCGCTCATTGATCAGATTTCGCAGTTAGATCACGCGTCCATATCAGTGCCTGCATTATAGCCGAACGACCTGCTGTTAACTGAGGCGCTCCGGTTCCTGGGGTGCCACCCGGGCGCGTTGTCGCCTCCCTCGGGGGCGTGCGATCTCTCATGCAGATCGCACGCCCCACTCTGGCGTCGTCAATCCGCGACCGCCTGGAGCTCGATGACTTTGGGTCGCTTGGACCCAAAGTCATCGAGCTTTAAATGTTTGACGGAGACTAAGAATTAACGTCGGCAAGTGCCGATCCCGTTGATTACGCGATCTAAATCCTGTGAGATTTATCTGCAGGTTTACGTGCACTGATGTAGATCCGCGCGAACCGGGCAGAAAATACCCAAGGGTTGATTATCTATTGTGATTATGCCGCGAAACCTTGTTTACAAGCTAAGATTTTACTATCGCATTAGTAGAGCGGACCACGAGTTCCCGGTAATCGTACAGTGAAACATCGATTGAACACTGTCCTGGCTCCACTGCATCACATGGCGCGCCAGTGATCGCGACTGCGCTGGAGGCAGCCACTCGTTGGAACGGTCGGACATCGCGCGAGCCAAAGCGCACTTTAATCTGGACAAGATGATGCCGGGACATATCCGCGTAGCCTGGATCGATCACTGCCAGTTGACCCGCGAGTGCATGACGATTGCCCTTTCGCACGCCGATTCGCCAATTTCGGCGACCCCTTTCGCGAGCTTCGGCGATTTGCTCGCTCAGTGCGCCGTTGCCGATGTTGATCTCATTGTCCTTCGCTCCAGCAGCCTGGATGATCACCTTCCGCAGCAGATCGCGTCTCTGCGCAAGGCGGGCTTCGCCCAGCCCATCGTTCTCGTGACGGAGGATGATGAAGCCGATCAGATGGCGGCCGTGAAACACTCCCTCAGTCTCGGTGCCAGCGGACATCTGTCGACACGGTCGACCAGCATCGAAATGGCTATAACCTCCTTCGCCTTTGCGTTTGAGGGCGGCACATTTGCGCCTCTCAACCTGCTGCTGGCCGAAGACCAGCCGGAGCGCCGAAAGCATACACCGCGCCCTTCCTCGCCGGGCGCCCGGGACGCTTACGGAGGGCGCGGCCGGCTCACCTTGCCGGCGTTGGGTCCGCAATCCGAGGCCGCGTCGGCGGAGCATCCTGTGAGGTCCCGGCGCAACGTGGAGGCCGGAACCACCCGAAAAGCCGGTTCACGCGGTGTCTCCGGCCCGCATAGCAAGCACGACAAATGATCCGCTAGCCTGCTGCCGCCCCATCTTCCGTTGTAGAGGCTCCGCACTGGCGACCGTAAAAGCCCTGGCCAAAAGGGCTAGGGCCTCGTGTCTCGCCCGCTTGTCGAGCTGCCCACAGGAATGAGCAAGCCTGTTCGCGGGGCGATGCTAGGCTAGGGCCTGGCACCAGAACTAAATTGAGTCTGCACGCGGACAGGATTGTTGATGCGGGATAGAACTTTCCCTCGCTCTAATGTTGCGACGAGCGCGCACGGCGATGCTGTGTCCGTGCCCATGCGCGATACGGCATCCAGCGCCGAGCCTGCTGCGGTGCCCTTCGGGCGTATTCTTCCCATCCTGCGACGGCGATTTTGGATAGTCGCCGTCGCGCTCCTGATCGGCATAGGTGGCGCGGTCCTCGCGGTCGGGCAGATGCCGAAGCTTTATACCGCTCAGACGACGCTCATCATCGAACCCCAGCGCACCCAGGTGAGCGACCTTCAGGCGATTTCGAATGAAGGCGAGGATATGGTGAGCCTCATGCGGACGCAGATCGATATCCTGAGTTCGCCCTCGCTGGCTCTGGGCGTCGTCCAAGCGCTCGATCTCACCCATAATGCGCAATTCATGCCCCGCGGACAGGGTATGAGCGGGACGGTCCGTCGCTGGCTGACGGACCATCACCTTCTCCATCCGCAGCCGAGCAAGCCCCTGACCCAGAGCGATAAGGAAGCGATCACCGCCGCGGTTCTGAGTGGAAAGGTCGGCTTTTCGAACCAGGTCCAATCCCGCCTGCTTGGCATCGTCGCCACAACCGTCAGCCCGACCCTGAGTGCCGCAATCGCCAACGAGTTTGCGAAACAGTTCCTGGCCTTCAAGGTACAGGAGAAATTCGCGGCGATGCAGCGTGCCCATGACTGGCTGCAGCATCAGGTGGCCTCCCTCGCCGACGAGGTACGGCGGAGGGACGATGCGGTGGAGGCCTATCGTCAGAGTCATGGCTTGGCCGAGGCATCGCCCGCGTCCTTTGACAATGCGGGAGGCCAACGGGAAGAGACCATCAACCGACAGCAGCTGAACGCGACCAGCGCCGCACTTGTGGATGTTTCCCGCGATCTCAGCCAGAAAGAGGGCGACCTCAAGGCGGCGCAAGCGGCTGTGACAGGGCACGTTTCGCCCGCCGATCTGCCGGCCGTGTTGTCCTCTCCCATGATCGCGGCGCTTTTGCAGCAATCGGCGGCAGCTTATGCCCATACGGCCGAGCTCGGCTCCTCGTTAGGCGCCGCCAATCCCGACCTGAAGTCAGCCAACGCCAGTGCCCGCGCCATCGCCGCGCGGACAAGGTCCCAAATAGCCTCGGTGATCCGTGGCCTGACAGTGCAAGTCCGGGCCACACGCGCGCAGAAGGCGTTACTGCAACAGCAGCTTGATCAGCTGCGCGACGCAGTCGGCAAAGAGAGTGCGGCGGAGCTTGGCCTCAACACGCTCGAGTCCCAGGCCCGAGCCACGCGCAGTCTTTATGAAAGCTTCCTGACCCGCGCCGCCCAGCTCGCCAATGTGGCCGGCATCCAGTCACCCGATGCCTCCCTCGTGTCACGCGCCGACCCCCCGCTCGGCCCCTCCTCGCCCAAGCGCGGGCGGATCTTTGTGCTCGCCACGGCGCTCTCGCTCGCAATAGGCGGCGGCGTCGCGGTCTTGCTCGAAAGGCTGCGCAGCGGGTTCAGCCGGCCGGAGGAGATCGAGGCGGTGCTCGGCATCCCCCTCCTGTGCATGCTGCCGGCCATCGCCCGCAAGCCGTCTGCCAAGGGTCTGCGCGGACCGAACGAGATCGCGATCACGGCCTCGCTCAACCGGCTACGCGCCCAGATGCGCCTTTTGGGCGAAGCCCGGCCGCGCTTGCTGATGGTGACCTCCTCGCTGCCCAAGGAAGGCAAATCGGTCTTCGCGGCCCGACTTGCCCAGAACATGGCCGCGGCCGGTTGGCGGGTACTGCTGCTGGAATGCGACTTCTGCCGCCCCTCGCTGGGCCATCATCTCGATTTGAGCGGCGGGCCGGGGCTTTGCGAGATCCTCTCCGGCCGCACGCTCGGCGCCAGCGATAAGCTGATCCGGAAGCCGAAAGCCAATCTCGACATCATCCTGGCCGGTGACATTCACCGCGACAGCCAGGAAATGCTCGCCTCGCGGCGCCTGCGGGCGCTGCTCGCGGATGCGCGCGCGCGCTACGACGTCGTCATCATGGATACGCCGCCTGTGCTGCCGGTCGCGGATGCGCTGGTGCTGGGGCAGCACGTCGACGCGACGCTCGCCGTGGTGCAATGGGAAAAAACCCCGCGGGAGGCGGTTGTGAACGCGATTCGCCAGCTGCAAAATGGCGGCATTCCCATTTTGGGAGCCATCATGACGCAAGTGGACCAGAAGAAGGCCGTTCTGGATGGCGGGCGAATTTCCTACACCTTCCGGCATTACGACGGCTATCACCCATCGAGCGCCTGAGCGCGCATCGAGGGAATCATCCAACTCCCGCGCCTTTCGGCTGATAAAAAGAGCGTCGAGCGGCACTCTCCGGTGGCAATTCCTGCCGGTGGGGGCCACTTAATGCTTAGCGATGCGCGTTGAAACAGCGTAATGACAATTCAGATGTCAATTTCTCACGCAACACTGGAACCGGGCGGTGGCCATGATGACCCTTCTCTCTTCCATCTTCTCCTCCTTCCGCACTGCGACGATCCGCTTGCCGGCCATGGGTTTGGCCGCCTCTCTGGCCTTGTCCGGCTGCGCTCCCGGCTCGGGCTTGCCGCCGCTGCCGCAAACCGCGTCCACCAGCTACACCTTGGGGCCAGGCGAAGAGGTGCGAGTCGTCATCTTCGGCCAAACCCAGCTGACAGGCCGCTTCACCGTCAGTGACCGCGGGACCATCTCCGTGCCGTTACTGGGGGACGTGCCTGCCGAGGGCAAGACAACCGGGCAGCTGGCGCAAACGATCGCGACCGAGCTCGAGCAGCGCAAGCTTCTCAACAGCCCGAGTGTGTCGGTCGAGGTATCGAAATACCGGCCGGTCTTCATCCTGGGTGAAGTGGTCAAGCCTGGCCAATATCCCTATGAGCCAGGCATGACGGCGCTGACCCTGGTGGCAATTGCCGGCGGCTTCACCTATCGCGCGCAGACCGGCTACGTTTCCATACTCCGCAAGGAGGATGGCCATGTCATCGAGGGCCGGGCGCCGCGCGGCGAGGAAATCGAGCCCGGAGATGTCGTGACCATCTTCGAACGCTATTTCTGAGGGCCGGGGGCCGCGCAAAGTCCGCGCCGGCCCCGGTTTTTCAAACCGCGGGCAGGCGCGCGTTACAGTGCCAGATGAAGGGTCAGCATCAGGAGGTTCTGGCGATAGGCGCCACTGAGCTGATCCGGCCCCGTGGTCGTCAGTGTCGTGGTGCCGGGAGAGTTCTGGTTGGTGTAATCATCGTCCAGGGACAGCCGCACACGGCGGTTGAGAAGCCAGGTCACGCCGGCGCCCAACGTCTCGTTCGTCTGCGTTCCGCCCTGCAGATAAGAGGCATATTGCAGGTCCACGCGCCCTTCCAGCAGCACATTGCGCATCAACTCGTAATCGCCGACGAGCCCAAGATCGTTCAGGACATAGCCGTTATTGCCCGAGGTATCCGCATCCTCGACCGTGCGTGTCAAATTCCCTGCGAAGGTCAGCACCGGCTTGGGTGTCCAGACCACCTGACCGGAGAGCACCGGGGCGGTAAAGGTCCCGTATTGTGATGCCGAGAAGACTCGGGTTTCGACGCCAACCAGCAAGGAATAGCGCCAGACGGCCTCGGGCTGATACTCGATCCCAGCCAGGACCATGCCGCTCACCGAGTTATTGCTCAGCTGGCCAGGGACCGGATTGACATAGTTCGTACTGGTCCCCCGCGTCACCAGAAGCAGCCCGGTGCCCCCGCTGAGCGCGTAACGCGTGACAATGCCAGCTGCCACGACATTGCGGTTGAACGCGGCCTGGCTTGTTTTGACACCGTTCACCGTGATATCGCCCAGGCGATACGCACTGAAGTCAACCGACGGTGTGATGGTGACACGGCCAAGGTTGAAGTCATAGGAAATGTCGCCGGTGTCGGTCGTGTTCTGGGAGGGCGCCTCGGATTGCGCCGTGCCGATTTCGGTGCCCAGCTGATTATAGGTCGAATGCGCGTAGTTGGCGCGAAGCTGCCCGCCCGCGATCGTGTATCCGCCGCCGATGCCGACATTCCAGTTGGTGTAATCCTCGGTCGGCATCGCAAAGTAGCTGTAATGATCGAACCCCAGGCTCGCCTGGAGGCTGTTGCGGCTCCAATCCGACGCACCGGTGACGGAACCTAAGGTCTCCGACCCCCAGCTGCCGGAATTGCTACCCCCCGTGCCGTTGACATTGGTGTTGTCGAATATCGACTGATTGAGCTGCGGGCGCACCGTAAAGCCGCCGAGTTGCACCCCTGGCTGATCGTATTCGGGCCGCGCACGGCTCAACACGGTGACCCCGAGATCCTGGTCATAGCCGTAGTTGCCGGTTGGAAAATAGGCCGCGGCGCTCGTCTGCGCGTCGGCGGGACTAGCCCATAAGGCCAGGGCGGTGCCCAGCAATGGAAGCACCCAGGCTCGGCGGCCCAAGGAACGGCTCTGGCGGGTCTCTGGCAAGAGAAGCTCTATCAAAGAATGATCCGTCGAAAGGCGGCGTTACAAGGAAGGCCAGGCGGGTTTCACTTCGTCTGAGGCGTGCACTTATTTCCGGCCTACCATAATGCCCTGTCGTGACAAATCCAGCGCGGATGGAGCTTCGAACACAAGTTTGTTGGCGGGACGCGATTTTCGACCGCTTTCTGGCTCCACGGGCCCTTGCTGCACCTGCACAGTCGCGGTGCGGCGCAGCAAACGGGCCCAGTCCTTCGGTGGAGCGGCAGGCTGACTCGCCTCTCCCCCGAAGGGCGTACCGCGGCGCTTGGGGCGCAGCACGGTATCCTCCGATCCGGCGATGGCCGCACCACTTCGAGCCGGCCCAGCCGCGGCGGTCTCCACCACCCGGCCAGGATGCAAGAACGACCCTGAACCCGAGATTAGTTCCTTTATCAAAACAGGCATTTCTCGGCAACCTTGCTACCTCTTGTATTCGCCCAAACTGGCGACCTCTCAACCAGCACCCGGTCAAGTAATCATGATCCATTCGAAGCCGTGTGTCGCAGGGGGATTTCTTGTCGAGTTCGAACGAGCTTCCCGTCTCTCAAGCCATCACGACCGATGACATCGATGTTTCGTCGCGGAGCCAACCCAAGCTTCCGACCCTTACCTGCTCGTTGCTTTTTGTCGGCGCCGATCTTGCAGCCGCGACGCTGGCGCAGGCCCTCGTGATCGGGACCCAATTGGTCCTGTCCACGTATCGCGCGGCAACGCCACCGAATGTCACGGAAGATTTTTTTATCGTACCGATCGTTCTCGGCGCGCTGATTTTCTGTCTCGCCCTGCGTGGCCGCTATACGAGGCGCACACCCTTTTGGGCCGAAGCGAGCCAGCTCTTTCTGGCAAGCGGCTGGGCGATCGGTGCGCAATGTCTGGCGGCCTTCTTCAGCCATGACCTCGGCAACCAAATTCCCGGCGTGATCGCGGTGGCTCTCTTCCCCCTCCTCGCAACACTCGCCAACTCCCTTGCCAAGGGTCTGCTGGTGCAGGTGGGCGCCTGGCGTCTGCCGATCGTGCTGATCGGCGAGGGCAATGCCGCCTTGGCCGTCGAAGCCGCGCTCGCCTCGGATCCCGCCCTCGGTTATGCCGTCGTCGGTCGGGTCGATCCGCAGCGTATCCTTACGCTCTCGAACAGTGCCTTCCTCTGGGCCATTCTCAAGCGCCACCAAGCTGCCCAAATCCTTTTTGCGACCGATAACGACACGCTCCTCCAGCGGCAGCTGATCGACGCCGCCCTGCGCGACAAGGTGCCGTTCGCAATCGCTCCGGGTCCACACGTGATGCCTGCTCTCGCCTGGCAGACAACCCGCTTCTTCAGCCAAGACGTCGTCATGCTGAGCTTCCGGCACGGCACATCGTGCAGGCTCGCACAGGCGGTGAAAACGGCGATCGATGTGCTCGCCGCCATGGTGCTCCTGATCCTCTCAAGCCCGATCTTTCTCGTCGCGGCGCTGTTCAATCTCTTCTCGGACGGACCGCTCTTCTTCGCGCATCCGCGCCTTGGCATTGGCGGCCGGATCTTCCCCTGCCTGAAGTTCCGCACCATGGTCGTCAATGGCGACCGCGTCCTCAACGAGGCGTTCGAGCGGAATCCTGCCCTGAAAGCGGAGTGGGACGCGACTCAAAAGCTGCGCGACGATCCGCGCGTCACGCCGTTCGGGCGGTTTCTGCGCAAGACCAGCCTCGACGAACTGCCGCAGCTCATCAATGTTATCCGCCGGCAGATGAGCTTGGTCGGGCCACGGCCGATCGTGCAGAACGAAGTGCGCTTCTATGGCGATGACATCGCTCGTTACTTCAACACCCGCCCGGGCGTGACGGGCCTGTGGCAGGTCAGTGGCCGGAGCAATACATCCTATGCCCGGCGTGTTCAGCTTGACGTATGGTATGTCAATAATTGGAGCGTATGGCTCGATATTGCCGTGCTGCTGAAAACCCTGCCCGCCGTTCTCGGGCGTAGGGGCGCCCATTGACCGACCATACATCGGTCTTCCCAGCGCGGCCCGGCCGCGCTTCTCCGCGCTGAGCCCTGGCGTTCTCGCGCGTCGTTAATCGGCCGCAGCCGCAATGTCCTGCACGAAAGTCTGAATGCGGTCGCGGAAACGCTCCTGAGAGAAGCGCAACGCATTGGCACGGCAGGTCTCGGGCACAATGTCGTTGGCCAAGGATTCAAAACGGGACAAAGCATCGGTGATCGACTCAGCCGATTGCTCCTCGAACAGCACGCCCGTGGGACATGTGCCCGGCGCCGTATCGATGATGTCAAGCGCACCCCCCTTGCTAAAAGCAATGACGGGCGTGCCGCAGGCCTGAGCCTCCACCATGGCGATACCGAAATCCTCCTCGGCCGCGAAAATCGCGGCGCGCGCGCTTTGCATAAACCGAACAAGCTCGAGATGGGGAACACGGCCGCGAAACTCGATATTGGGGGCACCGCCGGCGGCCGCGTGTACACGGGCCGCCTCTGGCCCCTCCCCCACCACGACAAGCCTGCGGCTCCCGTCAGCCGCAAAGGCCCGGACGACAAGGTCCGCGCGTTTGTAGGGCACGAAGCGGCCTGCCAGAAGGTAGAAATCCTCCCGAGCGCCGCCAATGGTGAAGTCCGTCACATCCACAGGCGGATGGATGACGAATGCCTCGCGGGCGTAAGCCTTTTTTATGCGACGCGCGATATAGCTGGAATTCGCGATGAAATGGTCGACATGCTGGGCACTCGCATAGTCCCATTGCCGCATCCTGTTGAAGAGCCAGCGCACGTAGAGCGCCTTGGGGGACCAGCCGAGTTGCGCCTGCCGCAAATACTGATGCTGCAGATCCCAGATATAGCGCATCGGCGAATGGACGTAGCTGATATGGACCTGATCCGGCCCGGTCACCACGCCCTTGGCCACCGCATGATTGCTTGAAATGACGATGTCGTAGGAACTGACATCGAACTGCTCAACCGCGATTGGCATGAGTCCAAGGAAATGTCTGAAGAATCTCCGGGCGCCCGGCAGCTTCTGCACGAAACTCGTCGTCACCTTGCGGCCCTTCAGGAAGGCACGCTCATGCGGCGGCATGAAATCGACGATGGCAAAAAGGTCGGCATCCGGAAAGCAGATCAGCAGTTGCTCCAGAACGCGCTCGGACCCGGCATAGACCTGCAGCCATTCATGGACGATTGCGATCCGCGGCGCCCGCCGCCGGGAGGCTGTCGCGGACGAACGGTTCTGCACATCCGGGGCTACAATCGCCCATACGTCATCCGGCTTACTGAGGATAGAGCTGCTCAATCGTCGAAATCCTCGTGAATTGCACGTCGATGGGATGTTTTTTTATTTTCTTTGAGCCGCGACAGCCAAGACCGGTACCCGGCCCTGATCGAGGGGACAATGCCCCGCGTGAACTGCTCCAGCGCTGCGCGCGGTTTCCGGTTCACCCGTCGTGGTCTCCAGCAAGAATCGGTGTGATGCCGAACAGGCCAAGGCCCGTTCCTGGGCTCACACCGACGCTCGATCCAGCGCGCGTCGCCCGCTGGCTAGGCTTACGGCGCGGCTAGACCGTTGCCACTACGGCTGAGAAATACGGCCTGGGTGCGGTTCGTCGCTCCCAGCTTGTGCATAATATTGCGAATATGCACTTTTGCCGTCGATTCACTCATGCCGAGTTCGAAGGCAATAATCTTGTTGGGCTTGCCTTCTTTCAACTTGCTGAATACCTCCTGCTGCCGCTTCGTCAGTGGGTCCGCAATGTCCACGCGCGAATAGGTCGCCGTCGCTGCCGGGTGGTGCTCCAGGAAGAGTTCAGGCGGCACGAAAGCGCCCCCATTAAGGATGAACATGATCGCGGATTGCAAGGTTGCAGCCGCCGTATGCGATGTTGAAATGAAGCCGTTCACGCCGCCACGCAGGGCATCCCGGAAAAAGGACGAAAGCTTGGCCGCACTCTCATCCGTGATGACGAGAAGCCGAAACTGGGCGTCCTTGATCCTGCCAAGGAGCGACCGAACCTGCGCCTCGCAGCCCTCATGAATGTAGAGGACGACAATGTCGACCGAGACCGCCTCGAGCGCAAAGACCTCCTCGATGGTAGCGAAGGAAGACACCTCGATCCGGCTGTCGAAATTCGCCTTTAGAGTTAGAGCGATACAGTCGCGCGAGAGTTTCCGATCATCGACCAATGCAACACTCAAGGTCTGGTGTATATATTCGAATGGTACATCGATATTGACCAATTGGCTTGCACTAACCGCCAAGCCTCTAGGTAATCCGGCTTCCTGATTCATTTGGGTTCCATTCAGTCAGCTGCTTGTCAGTCAAGGATTGACGCAGTTGGCCATGCATGTCTGCTGATCGCATAAATTTAAACGGGGCAAAAGCCCCATTTAGGGCGATGCAAAGTTTGTAGGTTCATCCGATAGGTTTAGGAAAGCAGCGTAGGACACCGAGAATATTCGGCCAACATTCAGAACCGGTTTTAATTTCCGCTTTTAAGGTATTGAAAATTAAAGGGTGTAAGCCGGAAGGCGCTCGTCAAATTCACTAGTTTTTTCGGCTTCCAGGATAGTCTCGCAAGATCACCAATTCGTGAGTAAAGCTCCCGCTGGCCAAACAAGATTTATGCATGGTTCCACAAAAGAGCAAAGGCAGTCTCTCTCACCTGCCTCCACTCGAGCTTACCCAAATGGAGCTGATTAAAAGACACTTTGCTCCATGCTGGCTCATTGACTTTAGCCGCCGCGGCCGCGCCAGCCTTCAATCGCGACGTTTCAATTCTACATAGAATCGAAGCTGTAGTTAAGCAGATAATTCCTGGGTGACTAACGGACCAAGCCGATGCGCGGTCGTCCGTTCGCAGGGGGACCGTGGCTCTTCAGTCTCACTGGTGGTTCCACGCTATTCGGCCAGGATCCTGAAGAAATCCCGCGGCATCGCGCTTTTGTCGCGACATTTGCTTTTCCTGCCTTCAGAAAATTCGGCTTCTGATATAGTAGTATCCCAAATTCGACGAGAAGGCTGGAGCTTACCCGCTTCTCTGTCGGTGGGTCTCCGGTCGTCAAGAACCGAAGCCGAATCGGTATCCTTAAAGCGCTGATCGGGAAACTTCTGCATCACCCTTTCTCGAAACTTGGGCCAGACTGAATGGCCGACCGGGACAATGCAGCCTCCGGCACCGGGGCCAATAGCCGCCTCAATTAGGAGACGATGAACCGCGCGGGCGGGTTCCATAGAGTTCGGTCACAGACCGCTTCATCGCGCCTGGAAGCGGCGATTTTCCCGTGAGTGCGGGGGACGGGTGGTGGTTCAGAACTCTGTCAGCAACCTCGGTCGATGGTCAGATGGGTTAGTCGTACCAGGGGTCTTGTGGCCGACACCGCCCGCGAGAGTTCGCAGCGGCGAAATGCGGTGGGCGGAAGCTCCCTGATAGCGGATATTTGATCCTTCGCGAGATATACCACCAATACTCTTGCCCTCTTTACTGGAGCGGTT
>Ga0310811_10001272_pt1 | contig 32157 bp, 32 predicted proteins | sample YCmetagenome_FD_207642 | JGI IMG/M metagenome (GOLD analysis project Ga0310811, IMG submission 207642) | Soil microbial communities from experimental microcosm in Duke University, North Carolina, United States - YC | ecosystem: Engineered > Artificial ecosystem > Soil microcosm > Unclassified ...
AGCCCGGCGAGCAACTCGGCGTAGAACTGCGGCTCGAGCGCGCCGACCGCGACGTAGCGGCCGTCCGCGCACTGATAGGTGTCGTAGAACGGCGTGCCGGTGTCCAGCCTGTTCGAGGCGGGCTCGTCCCGCCAGGTGCCCGCCGCGAGCGCCGACCAGGTCGCCTGCAGCAAGATGCTCGTGCCGTCCACCATCGCGACGTCGACCACCTGACCTTCGCCGGAGCGCTCCCGCTCCCACAGTGCGGCGAGGATCCCGGTGACGCAGAACAGCGAGCCGCCGCCGAAGTCGCCCACCAGGTTCAGCGGCGGCGTCGGCCGTGCGCCCTTAGTGCCGATCGCGTGCAGCGCGCCCGTCAGGGAGATGTAGTTGATGTCGTGCCCGGCCCGCGCGGCGAACGGGCCCTGCTGCCCCCACCCGGTCATCCGCGCGTAGACAAGGCGGGGGTTGCGCTCACGGAGCGTCTCCGGGCCCACGCCGAGCCGCTCCGCCACCCCGGGGCGCAGCCCCTCGATCAGCACGTCCGCCTTGTCGCTCAGCCTTCGCACCAGGTCCTGCCCCGCCGGGGTCTTCAGGTCGGCGGTCACCGAGCGGCGCCCGCGCAGCGTGTAGTTCGGCGCGCCGGTGGCGGCGTCCGGGGCCGCCTGCGGCCGCTCCACGCGGACCACGTCCGCGCCGAGGTCGGCGAGGATCATGGCCGCGTGCGGGCCGGGTCCGATCCCGGCCAGTTCCACCACGCGCAGCCCGGTCAGCGGTCCGGCCATGAGGGTCTCCTGTCCAGCTCAGTGGTCACTTCGTCTGCGGTCCTTTCGCGAACGCGCCGACGGTCGCCCGGCACTAGCGCGGTGCCATCCGGATGGCGCCGTCGAGGCGGATCGTCTCGCCGTTGAGCATGGGGTTCTCGACGATGTAAGCGGCCAGCGACGCGTACTCGGCGGGATCGCCGAGCCGGGAGGGGTGCGGCACCTGCGCGCCGAGCGACTTGATCGCGTCGTCCGACAGCGTGCTGAACAGCGGGGTGTTGAACAGCCCGGGGGCGATGGTCACCACGCGGATCTTCAAGCTGGCCAGGTCCCGGGCGATCGGCAGCGTCATGCCGACGATGCCGCCCTTGGACGCGGAGTACGCGGCCTGCCCGATCTGCCCGTCGTACGCCGCGACCGACGCGGTGTTGACGATGACGCCGCGCTCGCCGCCGGCCTCATCGGCCTGGCTGATCCGCTCGGCCGCCAGCCGGATGACGTTGAACGTGCCGATCAGGTTGACGGTCACTACCTTGGTGAAGTCCTCGAGCGGGAACGGGCCGTTCTTGCCGACGGTCCGGATGGCGTTGCCGATGCCGGCGCAGTTCACCGCGACGCGCAGCGTGCCGAGTTCGCTCGCCGCCTGCACCGCCGTGGCGACGTCGTCGGCGCTGGTGACGTCGCCGGGACAGAAGATGATGCCGTCGCCGAGTTCCTTGGCCACCGCGTCGCCTGGTGACGACGGGAGGTCGAGGATGACGACGCGCGCCCCCTGATCGTGCAGCTTGCGCACGGTTGCCAGACCGAGGCCGGAGGCGCCGCCGGTGACGAGGGCAGTGCTGCCCGCTATGTCCATGTCGAACTCCTTATTGTGCGTGGGTGAGCGAAGGTCAAAATGAGCATTATTTAGTATACTAAAAACCATCTGATGATGAAGTGCGTCCCTCGTCACGAGGTGCGCGGCCGTAGCTCGCAGCGGAGGACGATCACCCTGGGCACGACGACGAAACTCAAGCTGGCCGTCGCCGACGGCGTGGCGACCATCAGCCTGAACCGCCCCGAGCGGCACAACGCGGTGGACGATGAACTGCACGACGGACTGGCGGAGACCTGGGCGCTAGTGCTGGCCGACCCGGCTGCGCGGGTTATCCTGCTGCGCGGCGAGGGACGGTCGTTCTGCTCTGGCCGCGATACCGCGCAGTTTGCCTGCGGACGGCCGGGGAGAGCGACCTGGCATTCATCCGCAGGCACCAGCACACCCGCGTGCTGCAACTCGACAGCCCGAAGCCGGTGATCGCGGCGTTGCGCGGCCACGTCCTCGGCGGGGGCCTTGAGATGCCCTCGCGGCGGATATCCGCATCGCCGCCACGGACCTGCGGATGGCCTTCCCCGAGGTCCGCTACGGCCTGATGTCCGACACCGGGGGAGCGCCGCTCGCCACCATGCTCGCCGGCCCGTCCCGCGCGAAGTGGATGTTGATGACCGGCAAGCCGGTTGACGCGGAGCGCGCACTGTCGTGGGGACTGGTCGACCAGGTGGTGTCACCGGAGGAGGTCGACCAGGTGGCCGCGTCGCTCGCCCGCGAGATCGCGGCCGGCCCGGCTGACGCGCTCGCGATGATCAAGCAGACCGTCGACGGGATGTGGCACGGCGCACTGCACGAGGCAATGCGCGCCGAACTGTTCGGCCAGGTCGCGCTCTTCGGCGGCGCGGACTACCAGGAGCGCAGGCGCGCCCGGCTGAACGGAGGTTCCTGACATGCCCCTTCCAGAACCGCCCCGGCTGGGCGCCGCCATGCTGCCCGCCGGCACCTACGACGGTCAGGTCGTCCTGATCACGGGGGCCGGAACGGGACTCGGCCGGGCGATGGCGATGGAGTTCGCCAGGCTCGGCGCCGCCCTGGTGATCGCCAGCCGGAAGGCAGAACACCGGCAGGCCGGCGTGGAGGCGGTCACTACGGCCGCGGCGGAAGCGGGCGCCAAGCCCGCCCGTGTCATCGGAGTAGCCGTCGATGTCCGTGACCCGCTGCAGGTCGCCGCGGCGTTCGACCAGGCCGAAGCCGAGCTTGGACCGGTGGACGTCCTGGTGAACAACGCAGCGGGTAACTTCCCTGTGCCCGCCGAGGACCTGTCGTTCAACGGGTGGCGCGCGGTCACCGGGATCGTGCTTGACGGCACATTCAACTGCAGCACCGAGTTCGCCCGCCGGGCGATCGCGCGGGAAGTACCAGGGGCAGTACTCAACATCGGGGCCACCTATGCGTGGACCGGAGGGCCCGGCACCGCCCCCTCGGCGGCAGCCAAGGCCGCGGTCACCAACTTGACCAAGTCGCTCGCGGTCGAATGGGCGCCCGCGGGCATCCGGGTGAACTGCCTCGCACCGGGGCTTTTCCCGCACGAGGACCACATACCAGGGATGGCGGCAGGCCGCCCGAACGGAGCCGCGCAGGACTTCACGACCATCCCCGCCGGCCGGGCCGGCCGCCTGCACGAGCTCGGCTGGGCCGCGACCTACATGTGCTCGCCTTATGCGGCCTACCTCACCGGGCACACCCCGGTACTCGACGGGGCGAACTGGCTGCGCCGCGGCCTGCGGATGCCGGAATTCGTCCCGGTTCGCGAGCAGCCAGGCATGAGCGGGAGGACGCGCTGACCCGGAGACAGCTTAAAAGAGTATACTCTGATAGCAGGAGCTAGCATCGCGGAACACCGAGAAGGAGACGTCGTGGGAGTGCGGATCGAAACAGCGGGTTCCGCCGCCGTGGTGGTCATGGACTGGCCAGAGCGCCGTAACGCGCTGCGCCCGGAAGACGGCGAAGAGGTCGCGGCCGCGATCGGCGCCGCCGGGCAGACCGCGGCGTCGGCCGTCATCCTGACGGGAACTGGCGCGTTCTGCGCGGGCGGTGACCTGCGGACGTTCGCCGAACTGTCGGCCCGGCTCACGGCAAATGAGGTCGCGGAGCAGGTGTACGGCCGGATCCAGGCCATGATCCGGGCGCTGCGCCACTGCCCGGTCCCCACCATCGCCGCCGTGGACGGCGCGGCGATCGGGCTCGGCTTCGACCTAGCGCTCGCCTGCGACATGCGGATCGTCGGTCCCCACGGCTGGTTCCGGCAGGGCTGGGCCCGGGCAGGGCTGATCGCCGGCACCGGCGGCATCGGGCTGCTGGCCCGGCGTGCCCCGGGCGTGTCCTGGCGGCTGATCGCCACGCAAGAGAAGGTGACGGTGGAACGCTGCCCCCAGTTCGGGCTCGGTGAGGTGGCGCCCGGCGGCGCGCTGTCGGCGGCCATTGCGCGGGCGGACGCACTCGCCGCCATCGACCGGACGGTGCTCGGCCACTACTGCCGCATGGAACGCGAGCAGACCTGGCCGGACGAGGATTTCTTCGCCGAGACTGCCCGGGTCCAGGCAGGCCTTATCGTCTCGGCTCAGTTCCGCGAGTCTGCGGCCCGTGCCCTCGGGACCGCGGTACCCGTCGCTTAACAGGGGCAGCGAGAGCCCCTTCACCTGTCATCCATCATCCGGCACCTGCACCGGCTAACCCGAGAGGCGAACATGCGGCGGACAATCTTCGAGGCCGAGCACGACCAGTTCCGCGACACCGTGCGCGAGTACATCGCGCGCGAGGTGGCACCGCGCTCCGCGGCATGGGAGGCGGCCGGCATCGTCGACCGCTCCGCGTACGTCGCGGCCGGCAAGCACGGCGTCATCGGGTTCAATGTGCCCGAGGAGTTCGGCGGCGGGGGAGTGGACGACTTCCGCTTCAACGCCGTCGTCGCCGAGGAACTCGGCCGGTACGGCGCCGCGCACCCGGGGCTGACCCTGCAGAACGACATCCTCGCGCCGTACCTGATCTCGCTCGGCACCGACGAGCAGAAGCGGCGGTGGCTCCCGGGCTTCGCCAGCGGCGAGCTGATCGCCGCGGTCGCGATGAGCGAGCCCGGGGCGGGCAGCGACCTGGCCGGCATCCGCACCGCCGGCGTCCGCGACGGCGACGACTGGATCGTCAGCGGCACCAAGACCTTCATCTCCTCCGGCATCAACGCGGACCTGGTGGTCGTGGTGACCCGCACCGACCCCGACGCCGGGCACCGGGGGTTCACGCTGCTCGTCGTCGAGCGGGACATGCCGGGCTTCAATCGCGGCCGCAAGCTGGCGAAGGTGGGACAGCACTCCGCGGACACCGCCGAGCTGTTCTTCGACCAGGTCCGGGTGCCCGCCGCCAACGTCCTCGGCGAGGTCAACCGCGGCTTCTACCACCTGATGCACAACCTACCGTCTGAGCGCATGTCCATCGCGGTCAACGCGATCGCCGGCGCCAGGGAGATCTTTAATCAGACCCTGGAATACGCCAAGGGTCGGCAGGCCTTCGGCCAGCCGATCGGGTCCTTCCAGTACAACCGGTTCCGGTTCGCCGAGATGGACACCGGACTCGACGTCGCCCAGGCCTACATCGACCGGTGCCTGCAGGGCATCGTGGACGGCGAGCTCACCGCGGTCGACGCCGCCAAGGCGAAGTGGTGGGCCACCGAGCTGCAGAAGCGGGTGGTGGACACCTGCCTCCAGCTGCACGGCGGCTACGGCTACATGACGGAGTACGCGGTGGCCCGGGCCTATACCGACACCCGCATCCAGACCATCTACGGCGGCACCACCGAGATCATGAAGGACATCATCGGCAAGAGCCTCGGTCTTTAGCGTCAGCGCTCGCGGCCCAAGAACAGTAGAAACCGAAAGGACACACAATGCAGTTGGCAGGATCTGTTTTCGCGGTCACCGGCGGGGCATCGGGGCTCGGACTCGCGACCGCGCGCCGGCTCGTCAAGGCCGGCGCGCGGGTGACCCTCATCGACCTGCCCACGTCGGAGGGCGTTAAGGCCGCCGCCGAGCTTGGTGACGCCGCCCAGTTCGCCGCCGGCGACGTGACCGACGAGAACGCCTTCGCGGCCGCACTCGACGCCGCCGACGCCCAAGGCGGCCTGCGCGGCGTGGTCCACTGCGCCGGGGCCGGGCGCAAGGTCAGGCTGCTCGACAGGGACGGCAACCCGGGCTCGCTGGCCGACTTCGAATTCGTGCTCAAACTGAACCTGGTCGGCTCCTTCAACGCGCTGCGCCTCGGCGCCGCCCGCATCGCCAAGCAGGACCTGGCGGACGGCGAGCGGGGCGCCATCGTGCTGACCGCCTCGGTGGCGGCCTACGAGGGCCAGATCGGGCAGATCCCGTACACCGCCTCCAAGGCGGGCATCGTCGGCATGACGCTCACCGCGGCGCGGGACCTGGCGAGCCGGGGCATCCGCGTCTGCACGATCGCCCCCGGCGTGATGGACACCCCGTTGCTCGGGCGGCTGCGGGAAGACATCCGCTCCGGCCTTGAGGCGAGCGTGCCGCAGCCGTCACGTCTCGGCCGTCCCGACGAGTTCGGCCAGCTGGCCTGCCAGATCCTGGAGAATGGCTACCTGAACGGCGAGACCATCCGGCTCGACGGCGCGATCCGCATGGCGCCACGGTAAAGGGGAGCGGCGTGGCTGACCTGGAGTACACCGTGAAGGACGGGATCGGGACGATCCTGCTCAACCGTCCGGAAACGAAGAACGCCTTCACGTTCGCGATGATCGACGAGTGGGCGGCCGCGCTGCGGTCGGCGCGCACCGACCCGGACGTCCGGGTCGTCGTCGTCACCGGGGCGGGGAACGCGTTCTGCTCGGGAGTGGACCTGGGCGAGTTCACCGGCGACGCCACCGACCCGCTGACGGTGAAATCGACGCTGCATGACCGGATCCACCGGGTCGGCTGCTCGCGCGCTCGGCGCGGCTGTCGGAGGGCTACATCAAGGTCGGCCTGGTGCCCGGTGACGGCGGCTGCTACTTCCTGCCCCGCCTGGTCGGCATGGCCAAGGCCCTGGAACTGCTGTGGACCGGCGACTTCGTGGACGCCGAGGAGGCGCTGCGGCTGGGCATCGCCAGCTACGTCTACGAGGACGCGGACTTCGCCGCAGCCTCGCACGCGTTCGCGAGCCGTCTCGCCGCGCAGCCGCCGCTCAACGTGCAGCTGATTAAGCGGGCGGCGTACCAGCCGGCGAGGACGGACTTGCGGACCGCGCTCGACCTGATCTCCTCGCACATGGCGGTGGTCCGCAGCACGCACGACTCGGCCGAGGCCATGGCGGCGTTCCGCGAGCGCCGCCCCCCGCTCTTCCAGGGCCGCTGAGGTTCCCGTTACCTGAACTGCGAAGCACGCCTTCGTTCTGGATAAAGAACTTTGAATATCCCGAATGGGGGCGTGCTTCGCCCGTCCCGTCGCCGTTGGCAGCCGCTCAGCCGCTTACGCGCCGGCCGCGGCGTCCTGCGCCGCCCCCTCGCGGAGCTTGACTGCGCGGACCAGGAGCTGAGCGACGTCGATGACCTCGACGTTCGGCCGCGCCTGGCCGGCGGCCTGCTTGGCGTTGACCGCGTCGCCGAGCATGACGTTGCAGAACGGGCAGGCGGTGGCGATGACGTCGGCACCGGTGCCCAGCGCCTCGGTGGCCCGGGTGTCGTTGATGCGGTCGCCGGTGCGCTCCTCCAGCCACATGCGGGCGCCGCCCGCGCCGCAGCAGAAGCTCCGGTTGCCGCTGCGCTCCATCTCCTGCGCCGCGGTGCCCGGCAGCGCGCCGATGAGTTCACGCGGCGGGGCGAACACCTTGTTGTGCCGTCCCAGGAAGCACGGGTCGTGATAGGTGACCTTCTGGTCCGCCTCGTTGACCGGGCTGATCTTGCCGTCCTCCACCAGCTTCGCCAGCAGCTCGGTGTGGTGCACGACCTCGTAGTCGCCGCCGAGCTGCGGGTACTCGCGGCCGATGGTGTTGAAGCAGTGGGCGCAGGAGGCGATGACCTTCTTGCCGCTGCCCTTGCCGACGCCGGCTTCGTTGAGCGTCTCGATGTTCTGCTGGGCGAGCATGGTGTAGACGAACTCGTTGCCTAGCCGCCTGGCTGGGTCGCCGGTGCAGGTCTCCCGCGGCCCGAGCACGGCGAACTTCACCCCGGCGGCGTGCAACAGCTCGGCGACCGCCTTGGTGGTCTTCTTCGCCCGGTCCTCTAGGGCGCCGGCGCAGCCGACCCAGAACAGGTACTCGGTATCCTCGGGGATGGTCTCGTCGAGGACCGGGACCTCGAAGTCAAGCTCGGTGGTCCACTCAAGCCGCTTGTCCGCAGGGGAGCCCCACGGGTTGCCACGCCGCTCCAGGTTGTTGAGCATGGTGGTCGCCTCGGCCGGGAAGGCGGACTCGACCAGTACCTGGTGACGGCGCATCCCGTTGATGTGGTCGATGTGCTCGATGTCGACCGGGCATTCCTCCACGCACGCGCCGCAGTTCGTGCACGACCAGATGACGTCCGGGTCGATGACCCCGTTCTCCTCCGCCGTGCCGACCAGGGGGCGCTGCGCGAGTTCGAGGATGTCCGGGGCGAGGGTGACCCTCTGGTCCTCGGTGGCCAGCAGGTAAGGCGCCTTGGCGAACGCGTGGTCGCGTAGGTCGAGGATGACCTGCTTGGGCGATAGCGGCTTGCCGGTCGCCCAGGCCGGGCACTGCGACTGGCAGCGGCCGCACTCGGTGCAGGTGCCCAGGTCGAGGAATCCCTTCCAGGTCAGGTCCTCGACCTTGCCGATGCCGAACGTGTCGGTGTCGGGGTCGGCCTCCTCGAAGTCGAGCACCTTCCCGTTGCTCCGCATCAGCTGCAGCGGGCCGAGCCCGTTGGGGCGGCGGGAGAATAGCACGTTGAGCGGGGCCAGGCCGATGTGCAGGTGCTTGGAGTAGCTCACGATCACCAGGAAGGCGAGCACCACGCCGAGCTGCAGCAGGATGAAGACCGCCTCGAGTACGGAGTTGACCCCGTAGCCGAGGGGGCGCAGGACCCGCGCGACGACCCAGGAGGCGAAGGCCCACCCGTCCGGGTAGGGGAACACGCCGGTGTTCTGCTGGGCGCCCCGGTAGACCAGCAGCGTGACGATGACTGCGCCGATCATCCACAAGACCACCCAGGCGGCGCGGGTGTGCGAGCCCTGGAACCGGGACGCGCGGCCCTTCTTGTGCGGGTCGTTGCGCAGCCGGATCACGGTGAACGTGGAGATGCCGGCTAGCACGCCGGTGGCGAACAGGTCCTCGATGAACCCGACGACTGCCCAGTGCCCGATGACCGGGATCGCGAACGTCCGGGAGAACAGCGCCCCGTACGCCTCCAGGATCGTCAGCATCAGCACGAGGAAGCCCCAGAACGTCGCCGCGTGCGCCGCTCCCGGCACCGACCACTTCAGCAGCTTCCGCTGCCCGATCACCTCGGTCAGCTGGGTCTTGAGGTCAGTCGCGGCATGCGTCCTGGCGTATTCGATCCGCTCTGGTGCTGGCTGCCCTGACAACGCCAGCCGTTGCAGCCACCACAGCCGCCGCCCCGCAACCGCGAACGCGACAACCGTCAGCACCAGGCCGACGATCACCCGCACGATCATGAAGTACCTCCGTCGAACCGTCCTGGCGGGCAGCAGGCCTGCCGGTAGATAATAGAGTGTACTATAATAGTCGGGTGGGCGGGATGGCCGTATCCCCGGGCTGCCGAGCCCCGGCTCCCGGCGCCGGAAGGGAAAGCAGGTACGTTGATCCCCATGGATTCCCTGGCCGCCGCGGACAAGCTGTCACCCGAGGCAATCGTCGGCCTGCTCGCGCTTGAGCGGATCGAGGTGAACCTGTTCCGCGGCCGCGGCGTGCCAGGCGAACCGGGCCGCCTGTTCGGCGGCCAGGTGGGCGCGCAGGCGCTGGCCGCTGCGGCCGCAACCGCGAGCGGGGTGCGGCCGCACTCGCTGCACGCCTATTTCCTGCGGCCGGGTGACGCGGGCAAGCCGGTGCTGTTCCAGGTGGACCGGCTGCATGAGGGGCGCACGTTCCGCCGCCGCCGGGTGTCGGCGATCCAGGACGGCCAGCACATCTTGTGCCTGGAGTGCTCGTTCACCGCGGACACGTCGGACGCGACCGACTATGAGCCGGCGCCGCCGGTCCCCGCGCCCGAGGACTGCCCCTCCTACAGCAAGCCCACCCCGGACGAGCAGCGGCTGACCCCGTGGACCCTGATCGAGGCACGCCGCCTGCCCGGTTTCGACGGGCCGCTGGCACGGGAGACGGCGGTGGATTACTGGTTCCGCTTCCGGGTGCGGGAAACGGAGGGCGTCATGCCCGAGGCCATGCTGACCTACCTTAGCGATCTCACGCTCGCCTCCACCGCGGTGCGCCCGACCCCGCGGCATCCGGCCGGCCGCCGTGAGGTCACCGGCGTTACCTCGCTGGATCACTCCATCTGGTTCCACCGCCGACCGGACCTGTCCGGCTGGCTGCTGTACAGCAAGTCCGCCGCCGCCGTCGGCCCGGCCCGCGGCCTTGTCAACGGCCGCATCTTCAACCGCGACGGCACGCTCGTCGCGTCCATCGCGCAGGAGGTCCTGCTGCACAGTTAGCCTGCTGAATTGCCCGTAAATTCAGCAGGCTCCCACCCCGGCGCGTGACCACGGTCAGGAGGCGAGCTCCTTCAGCGCCGCGATATCGGCGACGCGCCGCTCGTGCGTCGCGGCCAGGGGAGCGGCGTTGAGGGTGGTCACGCCGGCCTCGGCGAACGCGGCGACGCGCTCCTTGACGTGCCCGGCAGGCCCGATGAGCGCTATCCCGTGGATGAGCTCGTCAGGAACCGCTGCCTCGGCGGCGGCCTTCTCGCCGCTGAGGTACAGGTCCTGGATCTGCCGCGCGGCATCCTCGAAGCCCATACGGGACACCATCGTGTTGTAGTAATTGGCGCCCCGCGCGCCCATCCCGCCCACGTACAGCGCAAGGTGCCGGCGGACCCGCGCCTCGGCGGCAGCAATCTCGGCCGGGTCGCTGGTGATCGCGAGCTGCGTGTCCGCGGTGATCTGCAGCGGCCCGAGGGCGGCGTCGCGGCGGGACAGGCCCTCCTTGATCGCGTCACCGAACACGGCACTGGCGCGCTCAGGGAAGTAGAAGATGGGTTCCCAGCCCTCGAAGAGCTCGGCGGCGAGGGCGATGTTCTTCGGCCCGAGTGCCGCGAGGACCATCGGCACGCGGTCACGGACGGGGTGGTTGATCAGCTTCAGCGGCTTGGCGAGGCCGCCGCCGCCGTGCTCGGGCCCCAGCGGCACGTGATAGTGCCGACCGTCATACTTGACGACCTCCCGGCGCCACACCTGGCGGCAGATCTGCGCCACCTCGCGGGTGCGCCCGAGCGGCGCGTCGTAGCGCACCCCGTGGAATCCCTCGACCACCTGCGGGCCGGAGGTTCCGATGCCGAGCACGAACCGGCCGCCCGACACGTAGTCAAGGCCAGCGGCGGTCATCGCGAGCAGCGCCGGAGTCCGCGAGTAGATGTTCAGGATGGAGGACGTGAGCTCGACTGTCGATGTTTTGGCGGCGAGGTAGCCGAGCTGGCTGACCGAGTCGAAGCTGTACGCCTCAGGCAGGCTGATCACGTCGAGTCCGGCCCGCTCGAAGTCCGCGACCTGCGCCACCGTCTCGGTGAAGCCCCCCGCGTACGAGATCGGCATCCCAATCCTCATGCCAGCCATCCTCTCCCCATGTTTTCGTTAATAAGTGCTAATCAAGTTAGGCTGGCAGCGGTGCGCAGCCCTTCAGCCAGCGGCCTCGTTGAGGGCGGGAATGCCGCGTAGCGCGGCGATCAGCTCGGCCGCGTCGTCACCGGCCATCGACGCCGGGGGGTGGAACGTGAGCCGGGTGGCCAGCCCGCCGAACCGCTCGGCGAGCTTGCCCGGGACCTCCTTGGGCGACGCCACCACGGCGAACGCGTCCAGCACGTCGTCATCGATCAGTGCTGCCATCTCCGCCCACCGGTTCTGCCTGGACAGAGAGTGCAGCTCGGTGCCAAGGTCGCCCCAGCCATGCAACTCGAGGACCGGCCGGTAAGCGGGAGTGGAGCCGTAGAAGGCGATCCTGGCCTTGAGCGTGTCAACGCCGGCCGTCAATTCCTCGTCGGTCCCGGTGGCGACGAAGGGCAGGCAGGCCACGTCGAAGCCGGCCATCGTGCGGCCGACCCGGTGCCGCTCCTCGCGCAGTGCCGGGATGGTGTGCTCACGTACCCAGCGCGGGGTCGTGAACGCGTGGCAGAAGAACCCGTCGGCGACCTCGCCGGCCACCCGCGTCATCAGGTCGCCGACCCCGGCGATCAGCACCCGCGGCGGACCGCAGGTGTGCGCGGCGGGCACGAAGGTAGGCGGCATCAGGGTGTGGGAGTAGAACTCGCCCTCGAACCTCAGCGGCTCGCCGCCAGCCCAGCTCGCCCAGGCCGCCTGCATCGCGAGCACGAACTCGCGCATCCGGGCGGCCGGCTTGCTCCACGGCATCGAGAACCGGCGGATGATATGCGCCTTGACCTGGGAGCCCAGCCCGAGGGCCAGCCGCCCGCCGGAGAAGCGCTGCAGGTCGTTGGCCGTGTAGGCCAGCGTCATCGGCGACCGCGCGAAGGCCACCGCGATCGACGTGCCGAGCTGCATCGTGCTGGTCGTGTCGGCGGCGAGGGCCAGCGACAGGAACGGGTCGGAGTTAACCTCCGCCGCCCAGGCGCCGTCATAGCCCATGGCCTCGGCGGCTCGCGCCGTGGTGGCCGCGTCCTCAAGACGCCCGATGCCGCCATCAACCTTCATCCCCGCCGAGCGCTCAGTTCCCATGGCCGGGAATATAGCATACTCTTTTCAGGATCGTGAAGGGACAACGGCTGGCGGCTACTGTCTGCCGGCTCGCGGTGAGAATCGTTGGGAGCGTGCCAGGATGACGACACGAGGGCGGCTCACGGGCAGGACGGCCATCGTGACCGGCGCGAGCCGCGGGCTTGGCCGCGCCATCGCCGTCAAGTTCGCGCAGGAAGGCGCGGCCGTCGCCGTGGTTGCCCGCAGTGAGCAGCAGTGGGACAGCCGCCTGCCGGGAACGGTGCACGAGGTGGTGGCCGAGATCGCGCGATCTGGCGGCCGAGCGGTCGCCGTGCCCGCCGACCTGTCCAGGCCGGACGACGTGGAGCGTGTCGTCGAGGTCGCGACCGCTGAGCTCGGCCCCGTTGATCTGCTCGTGAACAACGCGGCTCTGACCGTGCCCGGACGGCCGCCCGTGCCGGGGGCGGCAGCTAAGCCGATCACATCAGCGGCCCTAGGCGACCCGGCGCGGACACTGATCAGGTCGTCGTTCCTGAACTTTCCGCTTAAGGGCTTCCGGACGCACTTCGAGGTCGGGCTCTTCGCCTCCTACAGGCTGATGCAGCTGGTGCTGCCTGCGATGATCGAGGCCGGCGGCGGCGGAATCGTGAACATCAGCTCATTCGCGGCCTTCATGCCCGGTGATGGCCCGTACAAGAAGGCCAGCCTGCCCGGGCCGATCGCATACGGGGGCAATAAGGCCGCCCTGCACCACCTGACCCAAGCGGTCGCGAGCGAGATGCAGGCCCATGGCATCTCGGTCAACGCCTTGATACCGTCCGAGCCGGTGCTCACACCGGGCAACTTGGTAGCGGCCGCCGGGGAGCGGGACTTCGCCAGCCCGGAAGACTTCGCCGAGGCCACACTGCGCGTGGCGGTCGCCGATCCGACGGTGACGAACGGCCAGCTCCTGTGGAGCGAAGACGTCCTGCACCCCGAGCTCGGCCGGCGAGGCTGGCTGCGCGCGAAGCCGTTACGGCCGGTTCGCCGTGGAATCGCTGACCAGGACCCGGCGCAGCAGCTTCCCGGTTGGCGTGTACGGCAGCGAGTCGCGGAACTCGATGCTGCGCGGCCGCTTGAACGAGCCCAGCGCTTGTGCCGCATGCTCGGCGATCGACCGCCTGAGGTCCTCGCCGGGAACCGCGTCCGGGGCAGGGACCACGACGGCATGCACCCGCTGCCCCCATTCGGGGTCCGGCAGGCCAACCACCGCTACCTCGGCCACCTGCGGATGATCGCTGATGGCCCGCTCGACCTCGGCGGGATAGATGTTGACGCCACCGGACAGGATCAGATCCACTCGCCGGTCGGCGATGTACAGCCAGCCATCGGCGTCGATGCGCGCCTGGTCCCCCGCGGTGTAGAAGCCGTCTCGGTGGCTGGCGGCCGTCTTCGCCGCGTCGTTGTGATACTCGGACAGGCGCCCGCCCGGATTCTTGATCCACAGGATGCCGATCTCGTCCGGGCCGAGTTCGTTGCCGTCGTCGTCCAGGATCTTCATCGTCGCGCCATCGCCCGCCGCCAGCCCCACGCTGCCGGGATGAGCGAGCCACTCGTGCGGCCCGATGCTGGTGCCGAAGCCCTCCGAACTGGCGTAGTACTCATAAAGCACCGGCCCGAACCAGTCCATCATCTGTTGCTTGACGTCGACCGGGGTGGCCGCGCCCGCGTGCGACACCACCTGCAAGGACGAGACGTCGTACTTGCGCCGTACCTCTGCTGGCAGTTGCAGCAGCCGGAAGAAGTGAATCGGCGCCATCTGTACCGTGGTCACCCGCTCGCGCCCGATCAGCGCGAGCACCTGCTCACTGTCCCATCGGCTGATCAGCACGACGGAATGACCGTGGTGCAGGGCCTGCGTCGCCCAGGCGCCGGGTGCCCCGTGATACAGCGGGCCGGTGATCAGGGACACCGCGTCGGGGTCGGTGCGCATGCCGCGGCGGGCCATAAGCCCGTCGGTCGCGGCCATGGCGACTTCCGGTGTGAACTCACCGACGACCGGGAACGTCACGCCCTTGGGCCGGCCGGTCGTGCCCGACGTGTACAGCATGACCTGCGCGTTCACCCGATTTTCCGGCAAGCAGTCCGGCAACCCGGCGAGCAGTTCCGACATCGGCCGGCCGTCCGGCTGGTCATCGGCCGCGACCCGGTCGGATTCCGGGAAGCCAATCGAGTCGAGGGCGGCCTGCGCGACCTCGGCGAGCGCGGCATCGACCACGACAAGCCGCGCGCCGCAGTCCTGCACGATGTAGGCGATCTCCGGCGCGGACAGGTGCGTGTTGATGGGGACGACGTGCACGCCCACCTGAGACGCCCCGAGCACCACGTCGAAGTACGCGCGGTCGTTCGACAGCAACACCGCGATGCGCTCCCGCACGCCGATGCCAAGCTTCCGCAGCGCGTGAGAGAACTGGTTAACGCGGCGCGCCAGGTCACCGTAGGTGATGCTCTGCCCGGCGGGCGTGCGGATGGCGAGATGGTCGGGACGGCGGGCCGCCCACTCCCAGAAGCTCGCGGGCACGGCCGTGGTTGCGGACGACTCCGCGTTCTCGCTGGCCAAGGTAATCTCCTCGCTGCCGGCAAATAAAAAGCATACTTTATTACGGTGAAGAGTGCCCCAGCGGGAGATTACCCGTCAAGCGCCGTAAGGATGTCAAGGAGCACGCGGTCGCTCGGATTCGGGGCCAGGTAGGGGCGCACCGCGACCGCCCGCACCGTGCGCGGCAGGTCATCGGGGGAGTCGTCGACGCAAACTGACGGCTGATGCCATATCGGCATGTGGCTAGTGGTCCACCGGCCGTCCGGTCCGCGCGCGGGCTTGCCGTAGTAGCCGTCGATGAGCGGCGAAACGTCGAACTGCTGGGCCTTGGCCAGCGCCCAGGCGGCGCCGCCGGCACTCCACAGCACCACGCGAACGCCCTTGGCCCGCAGCGCGGTCAGCAACTCCCTCGCGAACGGCCGCAGCGAGGCGCCGAGGACGGAATCCACCAGGCAGCCGTCGACGTCGAAGGCCCATACCTCGGGCTGGCCGACCTCGCCGGCGAGGTGGTCGCGAGCGCGTGACGGTAGCTCTGACACCTGTTCCTCCATCCTGCGGGGTCGAGCTCTGTTGCCTTACATTATTGAGTGCACTTATTATCATGTCACTGGTCCGCTGATGGTACCTGGATCGAAGGAGAGAAACGTGGGAACACTCGACGGCCGTGTGGCCATCATCACCGGGGCCGGGCGCGGACTCGGGCGGGAGCACGCCCTGCTGTTCGCGAAGGAGGGTGCCGCGGTCGTGGTCAACGACCTCGGTGGAGCGCCTGACGGCTCGGGCAGCGACGCCACCCCCGCGCAGCAGGTGGTCGAGGAAATCAGGGCCGCAGGCGGCCGGGCGGTCGCCAACGCGGACGACGTGACCGACGCCGAGGGCGCCCAGCGGCTGGTCGACCAGGCGATCGCTGAATTCGGCGCGCTGCATATCCTCGTCAACAACGCCGGAATCCTGCGCGACCGGACGATCATCAACATGACCGACGACGAGTGGGACGACGTCATCAAGGTCCACCTGCGCGGGCACTTCATGCCGCTGCGCGCCGCCGCCAGGTACTGGCGCGAGCAGAGCAAGAACGGCGTCGACCTCAAGCCGGCGATCATCAACACCACGTCGACGTCCGGCCTGTACAACAACGCCGGGCAGTCGAACTACGGAGCGGCGAAGACCGGAATCGCCACCCTCACCATCATCGCCCAGGAAGAACTGGCCAGGTACGGCGTGCGCGCCAACGCGATCGCCCCGGCCGCCCGCACCCGGCTCACCGCGGGTTCGCCCGGCACCTCCGAGGGAATGAAGAAGCCGGCCGGGGAGGGCTTCGACGCGATGGACCCCGCGAACGTGGCACCGTTCGTGGCGTACCTGGCCACCGAGGACTGCCCGATCAAGGGCCGCGTCTTCTTCGTCGCCGGCGGGAGCGTCCACCTGTTCCAGCCGTTCGCGATCGTCGACGCCGTCACGAAGGACGGCCGCTGGACCGTGGAGGAACTGGCCAAGGAGGCCGCCCACTTCGCCGACGTGCCCTTCAGCCTAGGCAAGCCCTTCTAACCGTTCTTCATCGTGAGTAGGAGAGTCTTCAAGCGGGATGCGGTAATCGTCGAGGCGGTACGGACGCCGGTCGGCAAGCGCAACGGGGGGCTGTCGGGAATCCAGCCGACGGACCTGTCGGCCGAGGTGCTCCGGGCGCTCGCGCAGCGCACTGGCATCGACCCCGAGGTCGTCGATGACGTCATCTGGGGCTGCGTGGGGCAGGCCAGCGAGCAGGCGGTCGACATCGGGCGCAACGCGGTGCTGGCGGCCGGCTGGCCAGAGAGCGTTCCCGGTGTCACCGTCGACCGCCAGTGCGGCTCGTCGCAGCAGGCCGTGCACTTCGCGGCAGCCGGGGTCATCGCCGGCCAGTACGATCTGGTGGTCGCGGGCGGCGTCGAGTCGATGAGCCGGGTCCCGATGGGCACCACCACCATGGGGAACTGGCCCTACGGCGACGGCTTCAAGAGCCGCTACGGCGATGTCGCCCCGAACCAGGGGATCGGCGCCGAGATGATCGCCGAGCGCTGGGGCCTGTCGCGCGCCCAGTTGGACGAGTTCAGCCTCCAGTCGCACGCGAAGGCCGCCGCCGCCCAGGACGAGGGCCGCTTCGCCGACCAGATCATCCCGGTGGCGACGCCCGAGGGCGTCAAGACCGCGGACGAGGGGATCCGCCGTGGCGGCACGGTAGAGACGCTCGCGGGGCTCAAGCCAGCCTTCAGGCCCGACGGGGTGATCACCGCGGCCAACTCCTCGCAGATCAGCGACGGCGCGTCCGCGGTGCTCGTTACCACCAGCGAGATCGCGGCGCAGCTTGGCCTGACACCGCTCGTCCGCGTGCACACGGCGGTCGTTACCGGCGATGACCCGATCATCATGCTGACCGGGCCGATCCCCGCGACCGCCAAGGTGCTGAAGCGCAGCGGCCTGACGATCGACGACATCGGCGCCTTCGAGGTCAACGAGGCCTTCGCGCCGGTGCCGCTCGCCTGGCTCGCCGAGACGGGCGCTGACCCCAGCCGGCTGAACCCCAACGGCGGCGCGATCGCGCTCGGCCATCCGCTGGGCGGGTCCGGCACCCGGCTGATGAGCACGCTCATCTACCACATGCGTGACAACGGCATCCGCTACGGCCTCCAGACGATGTGCGAGGGCGGCGGGCAGGCCAACGCCACCATCCTCGAGCTGCTGTGAGGCGCGGGCAGGCGGGGACGTGGACGGCGCCGTAGCCCAGTGAGCAGCCAGATCCGGGAGGTCCTGCTCCCGGTCGATGGGATGCACCTGTCCGGCTTCCTTGCGGAGCCGGACAGGTCTCCTCGCGGTCTCATCCTCGCGCTGCACGGGGGCGGCGCACGGGCCGCCTACTGGCACTCGCCGGTCGATCCGGGGTCGGGGCTGCTGGAGCTGGGCGCCCGGCTCGGCTGGCGGGTGCTCGCCCTTGACCGGCCAGGCTACGGGGCGTCAGCCGACCAGACCGCCCAGGGGTTCTCGGCGTCAGCGCAGGGAACGCTGCTTGAGCAGGGGCTCGATGCGGCCGGGTACGGGAACCTGCCAGTCGTGCTGGCCGGCCACTCGCTTGGCGCCATCGTCGCCAGTCACATGGCCGCGCAGGACCATCCGGCAGGCCTCAGGGCAGTAGCGCTCGGCGGCGTGCCGCTGGTCTACACCGGCGAGCAGGCTGCCCAGATGGCCCTCGCGGACATCTCCGGCCCCGCCATGACACGTCCCCGGGGCGGCACGAGACCGGACCCGGCGACTTGGTACGGGCCTGCCGGAACCTGGGATCCCCGGATCACCGAGTACCGGCGCTCGCTGGTAACCCGCACGCCGACCGCGGAGTTCATCGACGCGCGGGACGCGCCGGCCATTCTGCCCGCCGTCATGTCCCGCATCACCGTCCCTGTGCAGTTCGCTGTCGCGGAGTACGAGCGGACCACGGCCAGCGCGAGCGCCCTGCTCAGTGCGGCTGAACAAGCCCTCAAGGCCACCGCGGCCAGGGACCTGCTGGTGGTCCGCAACTCCGGGCACAACCTGTCCCTTGGGCACGCGGCGCGTGCCTACCACCTGCGGCTGCTCGCCTTCGCCGAGGCCGCGCTCATGGACCGGCCGGCGCCAGTCGCGCGAGCGGTCAGGTAACCTCCCGCCTGAAGTCGGGCGCCCGCTTGGCCCGCTGGGCGGCCATCGCCTCGGCGAAGTCGGGTTCGTCAAGGCACGCGACGAGGCGCTCGCGCATGTCGAGGTACCCCTCCTCCCAGGACCGGGCGGCGTCGAGACGGACCTGCTCCTTAATCGCTCGCAGCGAGTACGGTGACCGGCTGGCGATGACGGCCGCCAGGCGCTGGGCCTCCGCCAGTACCTGGTCAGCGGGCAGCACATGCTGGACCAGCCCGATCCGGTAGGCGGCCTCGCTGGTGATCGGCTCAGCCGTGAGCATGAGTTCCAGGGCCGCGCCCGTGCCGACCAGCCGTGGCAGCAGCCACGAGAGCCCGTGTTCGGCCACGAGCCCGAGAGCCGCGAACGACGCCGCCCACTTGGCGCCCTCGGCGGCGACGCGGATGTCGGCCATGAGCGCGTAGGCGAGGCCGATCCCGGCGGCCGGCCCGTTGACGGCCGCGATGAGCGGGGTGGTCATGTGCAGCGGGTAGTCGAGCCGGATCGGCTCCTCGTCGAGCCGCCTGCGCATCTTCGCGCCGTTCAGGTCCTGAAGAGTGGCCAAGTCGGCCCCTGCGCAAAAGCCCCGCCCAGAGCCGGTGAGCACCACGCACCTGATGCCCGGGTCCTCGTCGAGCCGGGTGAGCGTCTGCATCAGCAGCGTGCGCATCTCTGGGGTAAACGCGTTGAGTTGGCGGGGCCGGTTGAGAGTCACCGTGGCGACCCGGTCGTTGATGTCCACCAGGACGGTGGAGGACTGGCTTGCGGCGGCTTGGCTGGGCGACAAGTCGGTCGGCTCAGGATTTGAAGTCATGCGGTCCTCTCTCGCCCGGGTTCACGCCGACACTATATTTCCGTGCACTCTATTGATTCCAGCGGCCTGTCATCCTATGTTGTCTGTGTCACCCTATGACATCCGCCGAGGAGGTCCCGATGGATGTGGAGCTACCGCTCGATCGCGTGACCGAGTGGGTTGGCGCCCGCCTCCCGGGCGCGGGCGCACCGTTTTCCGCGCAGCGCATCGGTGAGGGGGTGGGCATCGCCAATGTCTTGTTCGCGTTGCGCAGGGACGGCCACGTGTTCGTGCTGCGGCGGCCGCCCGCGGTCAAGAACGCGCCGAGTGCCTCCAATGTCCACCGCGAGTGGCGGATCCTGACCGCGCTCGAGGGCACGCCGGTGCCTCACCCGGCCCCGCTGCTTTTCTGTGACGACGCCGACGTGATCGGGGCGCCGTTCCTGATCATGTCGTTCATCGACGGGTTCACGCCGATCGGCACTCTGCCCTCGCCCTACGACGTCCCGGCCGCGCGGCGGCACCTGGGGCTCGCAATGGCCGACGCCATCGCCGACCTGTCCGCGGTGGACTGGGCAGCGCGCGGCCTGCACGACTTCGGCAAGCCCGCCGGCTTCCTTGACCGCCAGGTGGCCCGCTGGATGGGGCAGTTCGAGACGTACCGGACGCGTGACATCCCCGGACTTGACGCCCTCGCCGCCTGGCTGGAGGCGAACAAGCCCACGGCGCAGCCACCGGGCCTGCTGCACGGCGACTACAGCCCATTCAACGTGATGGCGTCCCCATCGCGGCCGGAGCGGCTCGCCGCGGTCGTTGACTGGGACAGCGCCACCGTCGGCGACCCCTTGCTCGACATCGGGCACCTGCTGGCGCGGTGGACCGAGCCGGGGGAAGAGCCGGCGCTGAGCCGCCTGGACATCCTCGACCGGGAGGGCCTGCCCCAGCGCAAGGAACTGGCGGCCCGCTATGCCGAGCGCTCCGGCCGCGACCTCTCCGCGCTCCCGTATTACGAGGCCCTATCCCTGTTCAAGCTCGGCCTCATCCTTGAGGGCGGCGTGCGCCGGGCACAGGCGGCCGGCGATGACAGTGGCGCGGCCGATACCGCCGCCACCGTGGACCGGCTGATCCGCGTCGCCCGCCTGTTCGCCCGGGGTGAGCGGGAATGACCGGGGGCGCCCCGGTGCGGCTGGCCGATCGCCGCCGGGACCTGGTAGCGCGGGACATCCGCCGGACCGCGCTCGCGCTGTTCGACGAGCGTGGCTTCGACGCGGTCTCGGTGCAAGACATCGCCGACGCGGTGGGCATGTCCGCGCGCACGTTCTTCCGCTACTTCGCCAGCAAGGACGACATCCTGCTTGACTATCAGCGGCACCTGGACGACCGGCTGTGCGCGGCGCTGCGGGCCCGGCCCGCTGGCGAGGGCCCGGTGGCCGCGTTGCGCGCCGCGTTCATCGCGACGTCGACGGTCGCTCCCGAGGATCACGACGCCGTCGTCGCCCGGGCACGGGTACTCGCCGCCGCCCCGGGACTGCGGGCGCGGGCGCAGGGGGAGCGGGCGTTCGCCAGCCAGGAGATCGCCCGCCTGCTCGCCGCGCGCATGGGCGTCGACCCGGCCGCAGACCAGCGCCCGCTGGTGATCGCCGCCGCGATGCTGGCAGCGGCCGTGGCGGCCTGGGACCACTGGCTGGAGCACGGCGGGACGGGCGACCCGAGCCGTGCCATCGCATCCGCGCTCGACCTGATCGCAGCGGGGCTCCAGCAACTCGATCAGGTCCGTCCGCTCGCAAGGAGGCGATGAGTAGTGACCACCGGGATGTTCAGCCTGGCCGGCAAGGTCGCGGTCGTCACCGGCGGCAGCCGGGGGATCGGCCGCGCGATCGCCGAGGGCTTCGCGGCCGCCGGCGCCGACGTGGTCATCGCCAGCCGCAAGCTCGGCAACTGCGAGGAAGTAGCCGAACGGGTGCGTGCGGAGACAGGCACGCGGGCGCTCGCCGTGGAGACGCACGTGGGCCACTGGGCCGACTGCGACCGCCTCGCCGACGTCACCTATGCGGAGTTCGGCCGCTGCGACGTGCTGGTGAACAACGCGGGAATGTCGCCCCGCTATGACGAGCTTCCCTCCATCACCGAGGAGTACTTCGACAAGGTGACCGGCGTCAACCTCAAGGGCCCGTTCCGCCTTGCGAGCGTCATCGGCGACCGGATGGCCAGGGCGGATGGCGGCTCGATCATCAACGTGAGCTCGATCGGGTCGCTGCGGCCAGGGGCCAGCGAGCTCGTCTATGCGTGCGCCAAGGCCGGCCTCAACGCGCTGACCATCGGCCTGGCCGAGGCCTACGGGCCTAAGGTGCGGGCCAACGGCATCCTCCCGGGCGGCGTTCTCACCGACATCGCCGCGGCGTGGACGCCGGAGCAGCAGGAGAACGCCGGCAAGAACATTCCCCTGCGGCGCGCCGGAGTGGCCGCCGACCTAGTCGGCACCGCGCTCTGGCTCGCGAGTGACGCCTCGGCCTGGGTCACCGGCGAGCTAGTACGAGTCGATGGCGGCGCCTACCGCCAGATGAGCTGAAAGGACAACCGCGCATGGTCGACTTCGAAATCCCACCGGATGCCCAGGCGGTACGTCAGCGCGTCGCCGCCTTCATCGACGAGCACGTGCTGCCTGCCGAGGCCGGGATCGGGACGCGCCCCTACTTCGACATCGTCAAGGAGTTGCAGGCCAAGGCGAGGGCGCAGGGCCTGTGGTGCCCGTTCGTCCCGGTCGAATGGGGCGGCATGGGCCTGGGACACCTCGCCAACGCGCTCGTGCAGATTGAGATCGGGCGCTCTTTCAGCTACCTCGGCGCGTGGGCACTGAACTGCATGGGCCCGCAGGACGCGACCATGCTGACGCTCATCGAGCACGGCACTGACGCGCAGCGCGAGCGCTACCTAAGGCCCTTGGTCGACGGCGACATCCGCATCTGCTTCTCGATGACGGAGAAGGCCGCGGGCGCGGACGCGACGGGCATGCGGACGACCGCGGTCCGCGACGGCGACCACTGGGTACTTAACGGCGAGAAGTGGTTTTCGAGCAGCGCCAGCATCTCCCAGCTGGCCCTGGTGATGGCCAAGACAAACCCCGACGCCCCTCGCCACAAGCAGTTCACCACCTTCCTGGTCGAACTGCCCGACCCCGGCTACCGGATCATCCGCGACATCCCGACGATGGGCGAGGGCTACGGGCGGCGCTATCCGGGCGAGAACACGGGCGGGCACGCCGAGGTCGCGATCGAGAACCTCATCGTCCCGGACGAGAACATCCTCGGCGGCCGCGGCCAGGGCTTTGCCATGGGCCAGCACCGGCTCGGGTACGGCCGCCTGCGGCACGGCATGTGGAGCATCGCGCGCGCCCAGGCCGCGCTCGACTTGGCCGCCGGCCGGGCGGCGGAACGGGTGACGTTCGGCCAGCGGCTCGCCGACCGGCAGGGCGTGCAGTGGATGCTCGCCGACTGCGCGGAGAAGCTGTACATCACTCGGCTGCTGGTGCTCCACATCGCCTACAAGATGGAACGCGGGCTTGACCTGCGGCAGGAGAACTCGATCGCGAAGAACTACATCGCCCACATGCTGGAGGAGGTCATCGACACCGCACTCCAGCTGCACGGCTCCCTCGGCTACACCCTCGACACCCCGCTAGCCGGCTGGGCCGCTCACGCCCGCGCGCAGCGGCTCGTCGACGGACCGGACGAGGTGCACCGCTGGACGGTCGGCCGCAACGTCATCCGCGCGTACGAGCGCGACGGGACCACGGCCGCGGCAGCGGGTGGCGACCTGTTCTAGGGGCTGGGCCAAGCAAGGCGTATTAAAGTATACTCAAAATGCCGTCAGTGTGGCCACGGGCGGTGCCAGCGTGAGCCGGTGGAGGTGCCGATGAGTGTGCGCGTCGAGCGGGACGGCCACGTCGTGATCATTACCCTGGACCGTCCGCACGCGCGCAACGCCCTCGACCCGGCCACCAGCGAAGAGCTGCTTGAGGCCTTCACCGCTTTCAAGGACGACGACTCGCAATGGGTCGCCGTGCTGTGCGGCGCAGGGGAGCACTTCTGCGCGGGCGCCGACCTCAAGGCTGCCCGGGGCGGCCGGCGCCGGATTCCCGAGGGCGGCATCACGCGCGAGTACTGGACGACGAAGCCGATCATCGCGGCGCTGCAGGGCGCCGTCTTCGGCGGGGGACTGGAGCTGGCCTTGTGCGCCGACCTGCGGGTCGCCGATGAGACCGCCAGGCTGGGCCAGCTCGAGGTCCGGTGGGGGCTGATGCCCGGCGCGGGTGGCACCCAGCGGCTGCCTCGCCTGGTCGGCTTGGGCGTCGCGCTTGAGCTGGTGATGACCGGGGAGCCGGTCGACGCTCAGCGAGCTCTCCAGGCCGGGCTGGTCAACCGGGTGGTGCCTGCCGGGCAGGCGCGCGCGGCGGCGCTCGAGCTCGCCGCGACCATCGCGTCCCGGGCCCCGCTCGCCGTGCGGCGGGCCAAGGAGGCGACGTTGCGCGGGCTGTCCATGCCCCTCGAGGACGGGCTGCGGATGGAGACCCTGGTGGCCAGCCTGCTCGCCGGCACGGCGGACTTGCAAGAAGGACGTCGCGCGTTCAGCGAGAAGCGCGCGCCGAGATTCGAGGGGCACTGATGACACCTGAGCCGTTCCGCGTTGACATCCCCGACGAGGAGCTGGACTACCTCCGCGGGCGCCTGCGCGACACCCGCTGGCCCTCTCGGGTTGAGAACTCCGGCTGGGACTACGGGATCGACGACGATTACCTGCGTAACCTCGTTGACTACTGGCTGAACGCCTTCGACTGGCGGGCGCAGGAGGCGGCGCTCAACGGGTGGCCGCAGGTACGCTGCACGGTCGGCGGACACGCCATCCACGCGCTGCACGTGCCCGGGCGCGGGCCGTCGCCGCTGCCCTTGGTGCTGACCCACGGCTGGCCGTCGTCGATCATTGAGTGGCGCGACGTGATCGGGCCGCTGACCGACCCGGCGGCGTACGGCGGTGACCCGGCTGACGCGTTCACGGTTGTGGCCCCGTCCCTGCCTGGCTACGGCTTCTCCCAAGTCCCGACCGCGCCGGGAATGTCGCCGCGCCGCATCGCCGGGATGTGGGCCGACCTCATGACGGCACTGGGTTACGAGCGGTTCGCCGCGCACGGCTGTGACTGGGGCTCCTACGTGACGGCGCTGCTTGGCCTCGACCATGCCGAGCGCGTCGTCGGCGTGCACATGGGCATGGTCAGCCTGAGCGCCAGTCCCGCGGAGCGTCAGGCCACGGAGGAGGACGCCGCGTACCGTGAGCGGGTGCGCCGCTGGCGGGACCGTGAGCAGGGGTATGTCGCGATCCAGTCCACCAAGCCCCAGACGCTGGCCTACGGCCTGACGGACTCACCCGTCGGGCTTGCCGCCTGGATCACGGAAAAGTGGTCGGCCTGGGCCGACTGCGGTGGCCGCCTCGACTCGGTGATCCCGCGCGACGTGCTTCTCGCGAACATCGCGATCTACTGGTTCACCGGCACGATCAACAGCGCGAGCCGGCTGTACAAGGAGAGCAAGGACGCCCCCGTCCGGCTCGCGCCCGGACAGCGGGTCGAGGTTCCCTCCGGCTTCCTGCTCGAGACATCGCCGCAGGCGCGGGGCGAGGAATCTGCCTCAACCGCGAGCGCCGTCCGGATCGGCGCGCCGCCGCGGGCTCGAGCCGAGGCGGCGTTCAACGTCCGTCGCTGGACGCCGGTCGCGCGCGGCGGCCACTTCCCGGCGCTGGAGATCCCGGACGTGTTCGTGTCCGAGGTGCGGGAGTTCTTCCGGCCGGTGCGGGGCTGAGGCGCGCTCGCCCCGTCCGCAGCCGAGCAGCCACGGCCTCCTTGCCAGGTGCGATAAGGAGTACACCCGTGCGACCGTCACGGCGCGGTCGAGATAAGCGTCTGCGGTTCGGCCCTGCTCGGCCGCGTTGGCGGCGGCCGCCGTCCCCGCGGCCGCCCGCTGAGCGATGCCGAGAAAGATGCCCGCGTTGCGCAACAGTGCCAGCACCTTGTAGAAGGACGACAGGCAGCCATCGATGCCTGCGGCCGTGGCGTATGCGGTGATGTACTCCTCCGCCCGCGGGAGTCCTTCAGCGTCCAGGTCGGTTCCCAAGAGCCCGCCGTACTCCTCTGGAGTCGTCGCCCACCATGCCGACCAGATGTGCGCCAGGTCGAGCAACGGGTCACCGATCGCGGCGAGTTCCCAGTCGAGGACGCCGACCAGCCGGGGCGCGGTCGCGTCGAACACGACGTTGGTGAACTTGAAGTCCCCGTGGACCAGGGCCTGCCGCTGGCCGGCAGGCAGCCGGTCGCGCAGCCAGCGGCCCAAGTACGCGGCGTCCTCTTGCCGGTGGTGATGCTCCCATGCGCCTGCCCAGCGGTCGACCTGGCGGGCGAGGAAGTTCCCCGGCCGGGCGAGGCGAGCCAGGCCGGTAGCTTCCAGGTCGGCCTTGTGTAGGGTCGCGAGGCCGCGCGCGTGCTCGAGGTAGTACGCCCTCCGGTAGGTGGCCGCCACCTCGGGGAGCCGCGCGTCGTGGAAGATGCGGCCGTGCAGCCGCTCCATCAGGTAAAACGACGTCCCGATGACGTCGGCGTCGGTGCAGCAAAGCAGCGCCCGCGGCACGGGGACTTCGCTGCCGGCCAGTGCCGCGATGATGCGATGCTCACGGACCACGTCGTGCGCCGACTTGGGCAGGTCGCCGTTGGGGCGCTTGCGCAGCACCACCCCGCCGGTGTCGAACGTCAGGAAGTAGGTCGGGTTTGACTGCCCGCCGCCTACCCGTTCGACGCGCATCGGCCCGGTCAGCGCGGGCATTGTCGTCCCGAGGAACCCGCGCAGCCGCGCCGGGTCGAAGTCAATGCTCGCGGCCGGGACTGGCGCGGCTGTCATCGTCCGTCCTCCTTTACAGTCAGCGCTACTAGGCAGAGGCCAGGTCGGCGCGGTCGGCGGTGGCCGCCGGCGATGGTATCCGCGGCTTGCCGTCAGGTGGCCGTGCGGATCGTCCCGCCGTCGACCACGTAGGCCCCGCCGGTGATCCAGCTCGCTTGCTCAGAAACAAGGAAGGCGATCAGCGCTGCCACTTCGGCCGGCTCGCCCATCCGGCCTATGTCGATCGGCGCGCGGCGCAGCATCGCCGCCAGCAGGTCGTCGTGAGTGCGCCCGGTCGCCGCGACGGCTCCGGCGAATCCCTCTGCGACACCGTCCGTTGCGGTCAGCCCGGGCAGCACGGAGTTGACAAGCACCCCGTCCGCGGCGGCGGTGCGCGCCAGGCCGCGAGTCAGGTTCACCAACGCCGCCTTCGCAGCGGCATACGGCAGGCAGAAAGGCTCAGGGACCCGGGCGGTGTACGACGCGACGTTAACGATGCGGCCCCACTGCCGGTGCCGCATCTGCGGCAGCACGGCGCGGATGAGCCGCACCGAGGCTACGACGTTGAGCTGGTAGGCGGCTTCCCAGTCGGCGTCGGTTAGCTCCTCGAATCCAAGGCGGCCGCTCTCGCCCCCTGCGTTGTTGACCAGGATGTCGACGCGGCCGAACTCGGAGGCGGCACTGACCAGCCTGGCGGGCAAGCCCGGATCGAGTACATCGCCTGAGACCGGGATGACGCGCGCGCCGTCCAGCTCAAGCGCGCTGGCCGCCGCCTTTAGCCTGTCGCCGTTCCTGGCGCACAGCACAAGAGCCGCGCCCTCGGCCGCGAGCAGCCGGGCGGTGGCGAGCCCGATTCCCTGACTGGCACCGCTGACGATCGCGACGCGTCGGCTCAGCCCCAGGTCCATCGTCGGCCATCCCCTTCCGGGCGCGCAGCGGGTAGCAGGCAAAGCTGCATGCCTTTATAGTGTACTCAAATCTCCCTCTTTGGAAGGGAGGTCGCGATGGGAGGGCCTGCAGGTGAGTGCTGAGCAAGATGGACTGGCCGTGGTCGAGGACGGCGCTGTGCTGCGCCTCACGCTGACCCGCGCGGCTGCGGGCAACTCAATCAACCAATCGGTCATGGCCGGGCTACTGGCCGCGCTGGACGGGGCGGCCAGGTCGAGCGAGATCCGCGTGGTAGCCCTCACGGCGCAGGGGCGGAACTTCTGCACAGGGGCCGACCTTGCGCAGGCGAATGTCCCGTCTAAGGCTCCTGCCGACGGACCGGCCGCGCGTCCCCGGTCAGGCCATCTCCAACGGAACGTCAACCTGGGCGCGCACCGTCTGGTGAAGGCCTACGCTGACCTGCAGCTCCCAGTCGTGGTAGGCGTGCGGGGCTGGGCTGCCGGGCTCGGGAACACCCTGGCCCTGCTTGGCGACTACATCGTGGCATCGGAGACGGCAAAGTTCTGGGCGCCGTTCACCCGCCGGGGATTCTCACCCGACAGCGGCTCCTCGTACCTGCTACCACGGCTCATCGGGCTGCCGCGGGCCAAGGAGATGCTCCTGCTTGGCCGACCGGTGGACGGGGCCAAGGCCGAGCGCTGGGGGATGATCAACGAGCTGGTTCCCGACGGTGAGATGGAGGATGCGGTCGAGCGGGCAGTCCAGGAGTTCGCCTGCGCGGCGACCGTATCCGTGGGGCTGGCCAAGGTTCTCGTGCACCGCAACCTCGACGCGAGCCTGCCCCAGGCGCTCGTTCAGGAGGAGCTGATGGAGGAGGCATCCGTGCGCAGCGCGGACTTCAAGGAGGGCATCGCCGCCATGATGCAAAAGCGCGACCCAAAGTTCTCCGGCCGCTAGGCCCGCCTGCGGTCGGCGCCTGGTGACAGGACCCGGCACAGGAGCTATGCTCCAGAATAAAGTACCCTTAATTACCTTCCCGGCCGATTTGTGAAGGAGCGTCGTGGAGCGCATACCACTGGTTGACTACCTCGTCCTCGCGGAGGACCCGTACCTGGTGGCTCAAGAGTGCACCGGGTGTGGTGCCCGGTACTTCGATCGCCGCACTGCGTGCGCGGGCTGCAGCCAGCAGGAGTTCCGCCAAGTGGAGCTCCCCCGGACCGGGACTCTGCGGACGTTCACCATCGTGTCCTTCGCAGCCGAAGGCATCAAGGTCCCCTTCGTCGCGGGCGTTGTCGACTGCGATGGCACGAGCGTGCGCGGCAACATCGTCAACGTGGAGCCAGACCCGGAGCACGTGACCCTAGGCATGAAGGTCCGCCTTACCACCGTCCCCGTCGGCACCGACGAGTCTGGCGTCGAGGCCGTGGGCTACGGCTTCGAGCCGGCCGCCTGAAGGAGAGCGCCATGGCAGAGAACGTCTGGATCCTCGGCATTCACATGATCAATTTCGGCAAGCACAAGGACAAGGACATTCTTGACCTTGGTGCCGAGGCAGTGTTCGGCGCCTTGCAGGACGGAGGCGTCACGATGCAGGACATCGGGGTGATCGGCGCCGGCAACCTATTCGGCGGCGCCAACTTCGGCCAGCAGTTGCAGAAGCAGATCGGGCAGACCGGCATCCCTGTCTACAACGTGGCCAACGCCTGCGCGACCGGCGCGACGGCGCTGCGCGTCGCCATCATGGCGGTGAAGGCCGGCGAGGTCGACATGGGGCTAGCGGTGGGAGTGGAGAAACTCTCCGGCGCGGGGCTGCTTACCGGCAACGTGAGCAAGGGCAACAAGGCCCACTGGCAGCGCGAGGGCCGCTACGGTGCCGTCGCGGGCCTCGACGGCCGCGTCGGTACCGAGACTATGCCAGGCGTCTTCGCCCAGATCGGCCTGGAGTACGGGTACCGCTATGGCGGCGCCGACTTTGAGCTGTTCGCGCGGATCTCCGAGAAGAACCACGCGCACTCGACGCTGAACCCGAAGGCCGCGTACCAAAAGGCCATGTCGGTAGAGCAGATCATGAACGACGTCATGATCGCCTACCCGAACACCCGGCCGATGTGCTCGGCCAACTGCGACGGTGCTGCGGCTGCGGTCGTGGTCAGCGAGAGCAAGCTGCGGACGCTGTCACTGGAGCAGCAGCGCCGGGCGGTCAAGATCAGTGCCTCGGTCCTCACGACCGATCCCTGGCAGGAGGCCTGCCAGGTCCTCCCCGACGTGAACACCCTCACGCGGGCCGCGGCGAAGACGGCCTACGAGCAGGCCGGCATCGGCCCTGAGGACCTCGACCTGGTAGAGCTGCACGACTGCTTCGCCACTGCCGAACTGGTGCACTACGACAACCTGGGGCTGTGCGAGCCCGGCGGCGCGGTGGACTTCTTCAAGTCCGGCGCGCCCTGGCGTGACGGGCGGCTGCCGGTGAACGTGTCTGGTGGCCTCCAGTCCAAAGGCCACCCGATCGCCGCGACCGGCATCGCCAACGTCTGGGAGGTGGCCACGCACCTGAGGGGCGAGGCCGGACCCCGCCAAATCGAGAACGCCAAGGTGGGCCTAGCGCACGTCATCGGCCTCGGCTCGGCCTGCGGCATCCACGTCCTAGAGAAGGCGGCATAACCGTGCCGGTGGCGGCATGAGCGAAGCGCAGGCCTCGCCGTTCGACCTGAGCGGCAAGGCCGTGCTCGTCACAGGAGGAAACAGCGGGATCGGCCTCGGCATGGCGGAGGCGCTGGCCGCCGCGGGTGCCAGTGTCGCGATCTGGGGCACAAGCGAGGTCAAGAACGCAGCCGCGCTTGCGAGGCTGTCGGCCTTTGGCGGCAAGGCGATCGCGCTGCGATGCGACGTGGGCGACGAGCGGCGGGTGCGGCTCGCCTTCGACGAAACCGCGGCCGCGTTCGGCCGGGTAGACGCCTGCTTCGCCAACGCGGGCGTCCCCGGTCCTATAACCCGGTTCTGCGAGCTATCCCTGGACCAGTGGCACGGCCTGATGCGGGTCAACCTCGACGGCGTGTTCCTGACCTTCCAGGTAGCGGCCAGGCACATGGCCGCCGCCGGCGGGGGCAGCCTGGTGGCCGTCTCCAGCATTATGGGGACCCGCCGGGCGTTCGGCCGGGCGGCGCCGTACGCCACTGCCAAGGCCGGGCTGACCGGCCTCGTCCGGTCAGCGGCGCTGGACCTGCGTCACGATGGCATCCGCGTGAACGCGATCCTGCCCGGGTTCATCAAGACCGCGCTCGCCGACCCGATGCTCACCAACGAGCGATTCGCGGGACAGTCGCTGCCGCGCCTGCTTGGCCGGCGTTGGGGGACCCCTGAAGACCTCGGCGGCCTCGCCGTGTACCTCGCCAGTGACGCCTCCGGGTACATGACCGGGGAAGAGATCGTCATCGACGGCGGCTTCGTGTTGTCCTGACCCGAGGGAGTCACCACCATGCACCTGCGTGCTGAAGCGTACCTGCCCGGTGTCGAGGCGTCGGGCAAGACGGTACGGGTCGATGAGCCGGCGCCCGGCGTGCGGGTGCTGACCCTGGACCGGCAGGAGCGGCTGAACGCGATGTCGGCGGAGCTCATCCTCGACCTGCACCGGGCCCTCGACGACGTAGCGGTCGACGAGGACTGCCGGGTCGTGGTGCTCACCGGAGCGGGCCGCGGCTTTTGCGCCGGGCTTGACCTGAAGGACCGGCCCTCGCGGCGGCCGGGTGCGACCGACGCCAGTCCGCAGTCGCGGATGAACGTACAGCAGGTGATCGCGTCCCTGGTGCCGAAGCTGCGCAACCTGCGGCAGCCGGTGATCGCGGCGGTCAACGGCCCGGCGTCGGGTGGCGGGCTCGCGCTGGCGCTCGCCGCGGACATCCGGATCGCGGCGACGTCGGCGAAGTTCAACGCCGCGTTCGTCCGCATCGGCCTGTCCGGCTGTGACATCGGGGTGAGCTGGCTGCTGCCGCGGTTGATCGGGGCGGGCCGCTCGCACGAGATGCTGCTGACCGGACGGCTGGTGGACGCGGCCGAGGCCGACCGGATCGGCCTGGTCAACCGGGTGGTTCCCGACGGCGAGGTGCTGGATGCGGCGCTGGCCACGGCGGCGCAGATCACGGCGAACAGCCCAATGGGCGTCTGGATGACCAAGGAGGTGGCCTGGAGCCAGCTTGAGATCGGCAGCCTGCAGGCAGGGATCGACCTGGAGAACCGGACCCAGATCATGACGACGTTCACCCGGGATCATCACGAGCAGGTCAGTGCCTTCCTGGAGAAGCGGCCCGCAGAGTACGCCAATGAGTGACTCGGGCCAGCGGCCGCTGCCCGAACTCGACGAGCACGGGCTGGTGCGCTGGGCGCCGGCACCGCCGCCGCTTGGCCCGCGGACGGTCGCCGACGTCCTTGACCCGGTGCTCGCCACGGATCCGGGCAGGATCGCGCTGGTCGATGACACGGGGGAGCTCACCTACGCCCAGGTCGACACCGAGGTTAACCGCGTCGCCACCGTGCTCAGGGTGCAGGGGGTCCGCCCGGGCGACCGGGTCGCGGCGTGCTTGCCCAACGGTGCCCCGATCATCGTGGCCTTCCTCGCGGTCATGCGGCTTGGCGGCATCTGGGTCGGCGTGAACCGGGCGCTGGCGCTGCCGGAGCGGGCGGTCCTGCTGCGCGACTGCGGTGCCAGCCTGCTGCTCGCCGAGGGCGAGTGGGAGGACACCGCAGAGGCCCGGCTGCTGCGCGTCGATGACGAGTGGCGGGCGACGGTCGCGGCGGCACCCGCGGTCCGGCCGGACGTGCCGATCGACCCGCACGCGCCGGCCGGGATCGCCTACACCAGCGGCACCACAGGGACCC